>Ga0208414_1000773_pt1 | contig 28479 bp, 23 predicted proteins | sample AntAceMetag02UKE_FD_184770 | JGI IMG/M metagenome (GOLD analysis project Ga0208414, IMG submission 184770) | Saline lake microbial communities from Ace Lake, Antarctica - Antarctic Ace Lake Metagenome 02UKE (SPAdes) (version 2) | ecosystem: Environmental > Aquatic > Non-marine Saline and... | reverse complement strand
ATAAACAGTTCTTGTTTTCTGGTTTGTCGTTGCTGATAAGAAAACAATCCACCTAGCACCGGTAACCGGCTAAGCCCAGGCACTCCTGTGTTTAGGTCTTCATCATCGGTCTGAATCAGGCCACCCAAAACAACGTTCTCTCCGTCTCGGACAACCACCGTAGTGGTGATTTCTTGATTGTTAAAGATTGGGTTACCTTCAACGCCGCCGCCGCCGCTGTCTACAGATGATAGCTTTTGGGTGATTACGAGGTTAACGATACCATCATTGTTTATCTGCGGTGTTAGGAGCAATTCGATGCCCACGTCTCGGTACTGTATATTGCCTACAGTAGCATTAACCGTTACCGTTTGGCCTAGCGAAACTGGCACTTCTGAACCAATGATAATCTCTCCTTCCTGATTATTAGCGACTGTGATTGTTGGCCGTGCCAATAACCGGACATCGTTGTTGCTAGCAATTGCTGCCAAGGTTGCGTCGATTCTTGCAGCGCCATTAATGAAGGATTTGTTAAATAATAAGCCGCCAACTCCTTCAGGCACAAACCCTGTTGTAGTTTCAGTTGATATTGCATCTACGGCACTGTTGGCAGCAATGCGCGACCAATCAACACCAAATTGGTTGCCGTCGGTTAACGTTACTTGAGCGATCACGGCGTTTATCATTACCTGCAATGGCACGGTGTCCAGCATATTTATGGTTGTCAGCAGTTGTCGATAGTCCCGAGCGGTACCTCGAATCAATAAGCTGTTGGTTCCCTCATCGGAGATTATCTTTACCCTCAAGTCGGCCGCAACAACGCCGTCGTCATTGCTGGTGCTCGTTTGCGTCTGCTCAGGAGAGAGTGGTTCGCCTGAACCAAGACGTCTTGGTGGCAGCAACTGTGTAGCAGTGTTTTGTGTTTGAACATCATCACTATCATCCTCAAAAACCTCGGTTAAGGTTGCTGCAAGTTCAACCGCATTGAGATTTCGAACCTTGTAATAGAAAAGCTGCTCTACTTGTTCTTGACTCTCGGCATCTAGAATACGAACCCAACGTTCAATTTCATTGAAACCGCGTCCCGCTGGCGCGGTAACCAATATGGAGTTAATCCTCTCTATACCTTTAACCTGATAAGCTGGGTTGGTACCCTCAATCAGGGTAAGTATCTCGGTCAGCTCAGCAGCAACCTCTTCGGCATTGGCGTTGCCTAACTGAAAAAGTTGAATGCCCTGGTTTACGAAAGGGTCAGCATCAACCAACATTAGGAGTTGGTTAATTCGGTCTAGCTCAAATTCTGTGGCAGTAATGATTAGGGTGTTATTTGCAGTAAGGCGCCGAATATTCTCCTTCGATCCTAATATCGGGCTCACCACTTCTATAGCCGCTTCTGCTGAAACGTAGGTAAGCGGGGTAACTTGCATAAGTAGTGCCGCAGAAGAATCTGCAAGAGTATCGGGCGTCACTATTTGGGAAGGCAGGTTTCTTTGAACTTTGCGGGCATTATAAATATTGCCTACACGCTCTATTAGAATGCCCGCATCACGTGACAGCATTCGGATCAATGGCCATACGTCTTCTAACGCAAGCGGTCTCTGGGCGGCTGTGCGGATGCTAATCTTACTATCAATAGTTGGATCTATTACGATGGTGATATCTAATGCCTGAGCCAACTCTTCTATTACTATTCTAAGATCGGCCTGCTCATAGTTAAGTTCGACTATATTTTCACCGTCAAAATTCACCGGTACCGGCGCGTTGTCAGCTAAGCCCGCTGTTGTCACTCGTTGGCCATCTCTATTTATTTCATTCATCAAACGCATTTGTTCAGTATTTGCCGGGCTTTTAATCGCAGCAGTTTCAGCTTGTGATGTCATTGGCGCTGCTGATTGAGTCCTGCCTGCTCCCTGAGCTGCATTGCCGCCTGGAGCGGATTGATTGGACATTGCGGTGCACGAGCTCAGCAACATCAATACAGGCACAACGGCGAGTGACCTCAACGTGATTGAATCACTTTTCTTGTTCTTTTTATTTTTTATAAACTTGTTAAGCACGTAAATCTCCGAAGTCTAAAACTCGACCGCATTCATACTGAAAACAGCAGAAAGCATAGTGATAGTTATCCCGCCCACGGCGATAGCTAAAAATATAATTAGCGCAGGCTGCAACGCAGACACAATACTGGACATCTGATTGCGCACATAGGTGTCGAAAGTGGTCGCTGTCTTTAGCAAAATGGATGCTGTACGACCCGATTCTTCACCAACCGCCACCAGCTGGTGTAGCAGGGTTGGAAACTGAGCTGTTTTCTCTAGCGAAATCCCCAAGCCTGCTCCGCCGCGTACATCTTCCTCTACTTGCGATAGATGCGCCGCCAGCCGAGTATTTCCGACTACTTCTCTGGACACCCGCAGGGCACGTATTAACGGTATGCCTGCCCCAAGTAAAGCCCCTAATGTTCGCGAGAACACGGCGCACTCTCTATACAAAATTAACGTTCCCAGCAAGGGTAGACTTAACAAGAAACTATCCTTTTGTAATTTAGTGGCAGGGGCCTTGTCCAACCGCTTCCAGCCAAACACAAGCAGCACTATTAGGACGACAAATAGATAGCCATAGTTTTGAATCCCCTCGCTTAATGCCAACAAAAAAGCAGCAGAGGGGGGAATGCCGGTACCCACATCTTCAAACATTGTGGCGAATTGCGGCACTACAAAAACTAAAAGTAGAAACACCGATATGATGCCCGTTGCCAACAAAACCATCGGATAAATCATGGCCGATACGACTGCCTGTCTGGTTTGGGCACTACTTTCTAAAAACTCAGCAAGATCGGGTAAAAGCTGGTCCAATATGCCGCCTTCCTCTCCTGCTCTGACAATATTGATATACATCTTGGAAAACACATCAGGTCGCTTCTCCATGGACTCAGCTAAGCTTTTACCTTCCTTCACATCTCTGAGCATGTTCAGAACAAGCTCTTGCATTGCTGGGGCTTCGGTAATTCCCTCTAACAGACGCAGCGCTTTATCCAGAGGCACACGAGCCTCAACCAAGGTACAAAGGCCGTTAGTGAAATCAAGAATATTAGTATTGGAAATCTTTTTACCGCGCCCGCGCCTAGACCCTGCTGCAATTTGTCGAATTTTAACCGGAGTTAAATTTTTACCCTTTAATAGCCGAACCACTTCTTTTTCTGAATCAGCGGAAATTTCTCCGCTGCGCGCTTGACCATTTGCGTCAAAAGCTTGGTATTTGAAATACAGAGTACTCATATCGCTCTGGTCACTCGAACAACTTCTTCTGGTGTTGTTAAGCCTTGACGAAGTTTTTCTAATGCATCTTGTCGCAGCGTGCGCATGCCCTCGCTTACCGCCTGATTTCTTATTACATTGGCATCTGCACCACTGGCGATATGGTGGCGAATAGCGTCACTCATCACTAATAGTTCATATAATCCAATTCGGCCTCGGTAGCCGGTGTTAGCACAGCGATCACAGCCTTCGCCGCGATTGATTTTAAAATTCCTGTCGTCACCTAGTTCAAGCACAGCGGCTTCATCATCGGTTAAAGCGCTGGACTCAGAGCAATCTGTGCACACGCGCCGAACCAGTCGCTGAGCTTGAATAGCTAATAAGCTTGAGCTAATTAGATAGCCTTCCACACCCATGTCTTGCAGGCGGGTAACAGCACCTGCCGCGTCGTTGGTGTGAAGGGTAGAGAAAACCAAATGGCCTGTTAGGGCAGACTCGATAGCTATCTCTGCGGTCTCATGATCTCGAATCTCTCCCACCATTAATATATCTGGATCTTGGCGAACGATAGAGCGTAGGCCTTCGGCAAAGTTTAGGCCTATGCTGGCATTAGCTTGAATCTGTGTGATGCCTTCAAGCTGATATTCCACTGGGTCTTCAACGGTGATTATTTTTTGCTGCTCGCTATTAATCTTTTCTAGGGTCGCATACAGCGTGGTGGTTTTACCGCTGCCGGTTGGTCCGGTAATCAACACCATGCCATGCGGCTGAGTAATAATGTTCTGATAGCTACCTAAGATGTCTTCGGGCATACCCAGCTGCTGCAGGCTTACCGATGTGTCGCTGCGATCTAGAATACGCAGAACGATGGATTCGCCGTGTACGCCAGGCAAAGTAGAAACTCGCATATCCAATTGCTTGGATCCTATCTGATAATCGATGCGGCCATCCTGAGGCAGCCGTTTTTCGCCGATATCAAGTCTCGCCATAAGTTTCAGCCGAGAAGCCACTGCCGTATGAATTTTGATTGGTAGCCGCTCGATTCGGGTCATGATGCCATCGACACGGCACCGTACATCTAAATGAGCTTCGTTTGGCTCGAAATGAATATCACTGGAATTTAAATCAAGAGCCCGCGCAAACAGGTGATTAACTAGCCTTATGATTGGCGCTTCCGAGGCCAAGTCCTTTAGTTCTTCATCGTCTTCAAAACCGGAGACAAAAATATCTTCATCGGTGTTATCGATCGTCGGGGAGAGTTTGGCACGCCAGTGCTTCATCAACCGTTTAAGTTCATCGTCACTGATGAGGGTGAATTGGATAAGGTCGCTGAGTATAAATCGGATTCGGGCACGTACTTCCAAATCAGGTAATTCGCTGCAGCAGAATAACCCACTGACACCGAAGTCTTGAGCAGGAGCAACGCCTTGAGGCTCAAGCAGCTGATTAAATATGGGTAGGGTAATGGCTTTAAAATAGCTAGCGTTAGCTGCGCTGCTGTCTGTTCCCGCACCGCTCTCAACGTTCACTTGTGTTTTCGCTTTTGTTTCCATAGTCATTTACCGTGCACTGAACACTTGCGCGCTAAAATTGGCACTTCGCGAGAATCCAACCACTGTTATCGAGCCGTTGTATTGATTTCGGCTTCTATTGATACTGAATTCTGTTACTCGAAGCCTAGGCTCAGACGCCCTTAACTTTTTCAAAAAAGTTACTGTGTTGCCTGCATCGGTTGTCCTAAATGACATTTCTTGGCTAATCATTAGCCAAGAGTCTGTGGCTATACTCTCGGCAAGGCGAGTGGAGTTAACCTTAATACCGGAGTCTTCCGCCATTTTACTAAGCTCTGTTTGAATACTGGCTTCAATAACTGGAATCGTATCGCCGTTAAATATCTGTCTCTCAAATTCTGCTTGGCTTTCTTCCACGCTTATCCGGCGCTTTCGCCAAATTTCGGTCTCCTCGATAAGGCGCTTTTCTCGGGCTATTTCCAACCGGATATTTTCAACGTTGTTTTGACGCTGGTCATAGAATCCAGAGATTCGTGGCGAAAGATTGGTAACCAAAAAAATCAGAGCGACTAACCCAGCTAGAATCAGAATATTTTTTTCCCTTGTGCTAATTTCCATGTGACTCACTTAGCTCAAATAATTCATATAATCTCAGCGCTGGCCTTAGTTTACGGTTATGCATCTGGGAAGTACCTCGCCATATAGCCTTCAAAATTGACAGTACTAAGACGCAAATCAATGTAGTACCGGCTATTATTAGTGGCGCGAGAAAAAACCACCTCAGTAAACATCGGGTCTTGTTCTAAGCGTTGCAAAATAGCCTGTGGCTCGGAGCTGGTGCCTTGAATTTTTATGACCCCTTCAGATAACTCAAAAGACACCAATTGATCTGGCTGTAAAATATTTTGCAGAGTAAACATTGCTTGCTGAAGTTCTTGGAGCGGAAAATCTGTAATCTGACCCCACTCATTCTCAAAATTTACCACAACCGCTCGATTCTCTCTCGCGTCCACTGATTCGACCCGCTGAGCAGCTAAAGTTGCAGCAAGCGTTCTAAATTGATAGGACTGAATCAAAAATGGAACTGAACTAAGCATGATTAGAAAAACAAATGCCCCTGCGGTCAAAATGATATTTCTAGTTTTCTCTTCTTTTTTTCGCGCCCGCATAGCGCCAATAGGAATAAAACAGTAATCGTTAGGTATTTTTGAATGATCAATTAAAGCAAAGGATTCCATTCCATTTAGATTCAGCAGTGTCTCTGATGCAGCAGCCCCTAAAGACTCTAACCATTGTCCGTTCAAGGCAGCGTCATGAAGGTCTAGCTGATTAATCTGCAGCCAACTCGACAGCGATCCGTTGTCTAGTTCTACCAGAGTTCCACCACGAGAATCGAAATCAACTACAGCGCTTTGGTCTAAATCAATGAGGTTTCGGGGAGCGACAGCGACCAAAAAAAGATCTACTTTTTGGAACGCTTCAAATAATGAGCTAGTGGTTTTTTCGACAAACCAAAGGGCTATGTTATCGACATCATCAGCAACAGAGTTTCCACCCAGTGTTAGATCTAAGTTGTCAGCAAAGCTTGGAAATAAATTATCGACCTGTAGCTTAAGGGCAGACATTAAATTGTCTTTGCTGACACCGGGCATGTTTATCGACGTGGCAACAAAATCACTGGGGGGAAGGTAAAGTATGACGCCTTCTGTAACCACTGACCCCAATAATTTGGATGCAGCACCGGCAATTTGCTCAGGGGATATTTCTAAACAAGGCTTTTCTGAAACATGCTCGCCAATGACTTCACTGCGACCAGAATCAAGGTGAATTAGTTCATTGTTCACTAACAAAAGGTGCTGGTTTATCCGTGCTAGTAGCTGCTTTTTTGAACCACCCTCAAAAACCTCACGAATAGGCGCAGGCAAGCTAGGAATAAGCCGCTCTTGAAACTGAATTTTAAGAGTGTTCAATAAAGACATAAGACTGTGGTTTTAAGTTTCTTCAGTGAAGTTGGGCTAAGCATCTGATTAGCAGGTTAAATCTTACGGTTAAGACTGCTTTATCGGCTAAATAGTTTTATTCCATACACTGGCGCCTTTGATTCGACCAGTGATATATCTTCTCGTCCGCAGGGAAAGCTATAAAGTGTAAGCGAAGGAGCAAGGCAAAGAAGAGGAGCAAGGGGTCACAGACGTGGGTCTGACCCCCGAAGGTTGGTTCTGACCCCCGAAGGTTGGTTAATCCGCATACTCTGGCCTTGCTTACTATTAGATGAGACAAAAAAAAGCCCCTGGCTATCAGAGGCTTTTTTAATAATTTAAGGCTATTGGCGTGCTATTTAATAACGAGCCACTTTCAAAAGGCCTATTCGCCTGCTGAACTCATCGCCATTCTTTCTTTTGCTACGAGGAAATCAACAACTTCGAGCATATCCGCCTGAGTTTGAACGTTCTCGCCAGTGGTAATGATGTACTTACCGTTAACGATCATATTTGGTGTGCTTCGAATCTGGTAATCCTGCATCCGCTTCTCGGCCTGATTGACCTTGGTGCGAACTGAGAAAGAGTTGAATGCGGATTCGAACTTATCCTTAGGAATTCCGTGCTCGGCAAACAAATCGCCAATCGCAGCTTCGCTTTGAAGTCTATTGCCTTCGATATTGATGGCATTGAAGACTGGCTCATGCAGTACATCAAGAGCATCTAATGCCTCTGCTGCGTAATATACTTGGGCATGAATCTTCATTAAGCCGTTCCACATTGCTGGAAAACGAGTGAAATCAACATCTGCACCGGCGCTAGACTCCCAGTTTTCAACCAAAGGCTCAAAACGGAAACAGTGAGAGCAGCCGTACCAAAATGCTTCAATCACTTCAATTTTTGCTGAATCGCGAGTGTTAACCGGCGCGTCAAGCTCTACATAGTGTGTACCTGCTACAAATCGTTCGATTTGCGCAAAACCAGTAGTCGCTCCAGGTAGTAACGCGAGTAACGCAATAAACTGTAAAGATCTTTTAATCATGTTTGCTCCAAAAATCTTGAGTATCATTGTAACGAGACCGTATCACAATGATTTTAGTTCCATCAACAACTTAAGCAAGATGGATGCGACGGACCACTAAGTTATTACGATTAGTTTAAACCTGAGACATAGCTGGCAAGGGCTTCGAGCTCTTTATCGGTAAGGCGCTCGACTACAGAGCGCATCATGGATGCGTTGTCATTAGCTCGCTCACCTGAGCGAAAGCTCTTCAACTGGGTCAACGTGTAATCAACATGCTGACCACTTAAAGAAGGAAAGCCCGCTGGCCGGTTGCCGCTGCCTGTTGGCGAATGGCAAGCTGTGCAAGCGGCTACGCCTAATTCTTTATTTCCACCACGGTAAATACGCTGGCCTAGCTCCAATGTTTCGGCATCAGCGCCTGACAAGGTTACCTCCTGAGACGAATACCAAGCAGCAATATCCTGCATATCCTGTGGCGAGAGGCTGCCTACCATTGCAGCCATTGTTGCGTTTGCGCGCGCGCCTGATTTGTAGTCCATCAGTTGCTTTACAATATAGTTTGCACCTTGACCCGCCAACTTAGGATTCATAGACAGCTCACTGTTTCCATCAGCCCCATGGCAAGTGGAACAGAGTGCTGATTTGGCTTGTCCTGCAGCCGCGTCACCTTGAGCAAGCAATAAACTTGGAGCGAAAGAGCTCACAAGAGCCGACGCAAGAACGAATATGAGTTTCTTCATGAATACACCTGGTCTAAATTAAAATTAATAGAATGTCGCTTTAGGCCTTAAAATGCTTTGCTGTGCTTTTTTCTCTAATTGCCTTTTGATTTAGAGCTGCTTTAGCGACTAATCAGCGACTAATCAGCGACTAAGTAGCTGAAGCCGAAAAGAACATTTTGGAGCCACACCACCTCAAAAGCGCCATTGTGCGAGCTAAGTGGAGGCGAAGTATACCGTAATTATAGTGCTAACTGGTATACCGATACTGTCAATTATGTATTGGTCTTCGCGCAATCTGTCGTATATTGCTACCCTGAGCGGTCTCAATTGATCTCGAACCGGCCGTACAGCACATATTTCGGTTAACTAAATCCCTATTTTTACCTACACAATGACGATAGCTCACCTATGAATTTCAATCAGGCAACTTTCGAAACCAGCGCGGCCAAGCTAGCGGCTTGTCCATCTACTAGTCTAGCTGAGGTAGCATTCGCGGGACGCTCTAATGCGGGCAAATCAAGCGCTATCAATGCGATTACCAAGCAGTCACGATTAGCGCGGACAAGTAAAACCCCAGGACGAACCCAGCTAATTAACTTTTTTGTATTGGATGCTGGGCGTTATTTGGTGGATTTACCAGGATACGGCTATGCCAAAGTGCCCTTGGCAGTAAAAAATAAGTGGCAGGTCGAACTTGAGAAATACCTGCGTAACCGCGAGCCACTGCGCGGCTTAATTTTGCTTAGTGATATCCGTCATCCGCTTAAGGAGTTCGACAGAATGATGATTGATTGGTCGCTGCAGTCCGAGCTTCCTATCCACGTTCTTTTGACCAAAGCCGACAAATTTAAGCGAGGGCCAGCCCAGAGTACCCTGCTGGCAGTACAGCGAGAATTTAAGGACCAGCCCGGCTTTAGTGTGCAGCTGTTTTCCTCTATTAACGAAATGGGCTTAGATGAAGCACGACGAAAGCTCGGCGACTGGTTGGCAGTCGAAGACCTTGAGGCCGCTCAAGCCACTATCCTTGATCAAAACTAGTCTGCCTCTGACTAGTTTTGCCAACACTAACGACAAGTTTATGGGGTTACTCTGAGCCCGTTAGATCTAACCGCATCTGCGCAGCTGATTTGCCACTATTGATGGCTCCACTGAATGTTAACCGGCGGTAGGTGCCAAAATGGGTGCTCCGACACGGCCGGCGGGTTAACAAATCTCGGTAAAAGTTAGTGCGCCTCATCCCAGCTTTTGCCAACCCCTACGTCAACAACCAATGGCACATCTAAGGCGGCGGCCGTGGTCATTCTAAATCTTACGCCATCAATCAAAGGCTCAACGTCTTTTTCTGCCACCTCAAACACAAGTTCATCGTGCACCTGAAGAACCATCTTAGCGTCCAGCTCTGAACTTCTTAACCAATGGCCGATATCTATCATCGCCTGTTTGATTATATCTGCCGCCGTACCCTGCATTGGCGCATTAATAGCTGTGCGCTGTGCAGCTTTGCGAATCATGCCGTTGCCTGCATGTATTCCGGGCAAGTAAAGGCGGCGTCCAAACAAAGTCTCTACAAAGCCTTTTTCATCGGCCCGGGCCTGCGTTTCGTCCATATATTTTCGAACACCTGGGTACTTCTCAAAGTATTTGTCCACATAAAGCTGAGCATCGCCTCGGCTAATTTTAAGCTGGGCGGCCAAACCAAAAGCCGACATTCCGTAAATTAGACCAAAGTTAATTGCCTTTGCTCCTCTGCGCTGTTCGGTGCTTACGTCCTCCAGTGCCACACCAAATACATCTGCAGCGGTCGCTCGATGGACGTCCTCAGCGCTAGAAAAAGCTCTCAGCAATCCGGCATCTTGTGAAAGATGAGCCATGATTCGAAGCTCTACTTGGGAGTAATCGGCGGCAACCAATTTATAGCCTTTGTTCGAAACAAAAGCTTGCCGAACCCGCCTGCCTTGCGCGGTGCGGATAGGAATGTTTTGTAAATTCGGATCGGTAGATGACAAACGTCCTGTGGCCGCCACTGCCTGTTGAAAAGTGGAGTGGATTCGGCCGTTAACCCCTTTTACCTGCTTCGGCAACTTGTCGGTATAGGTAGATTTAAGTTTACTTAAAGAGCGGTGCTCTAAAATAAACCGAGGCAGTTCATAGTCCTGAGCTAGCTCCTGAAGCACCGGCTCGGCTGTCGATGGCTGGCCTGTCTTAGTTTTTTTCAATACAGGCAGCTCTAACTTTTCATAAAAGATAGTTTGCAGCTGTTTTGGCGAACCTAGGTTAAATTCTTCACCGGCAAGCTCAAAGACCTGCTGCTGAAGTTTATCAAGCTGCACCCCAAGTTCTTTGCTTTGCTGATGTAGTGCTTCACTATCAACTTTGATGCCGTTGCGCTCCATCCCTTGAAGCACCTCAACCAGTGGCCGCTCATAGTATCGGTAGACACCTTCCAGATGACCTTGTGCTTTGAGCGACTGAGCTAGCACCAGTGAGAGCCTGAGAATGAAGTCAGCTTTCTCTGCGGCATAGTGTGAAAATTCTGCAATCGATAGCTGGCTCTTAGTCCGCTTAGCCTTTCCTTTTCCTAAACTTGCGGAGAGATCGGTAATTCCTAGACCTAAGTAGTAATCTGCAATTTCATCCAAATTGTGTTTCGTTGCCACTGAATTAACAACGTAGGACTCCAATAAAACGTCAGAATCTATAGGATAAAAATCAATTTCATAGTTGGCAAAAACATGTTTCAGCCGCTTGAGATCAAAACCAGTTTTTCTAATCTCGGGGTTCTCAAGAACAGGTTTAAGACGATTGAGGACCGCATCCAGTGGCAGCTGGGTAGTTTCTTCGCTGTGACTTTTATTTTCGCTGAGGCCGTTATTCTCGGCGTGGCCCTCATTTTCCGTATCACCCACAGAGCCAAGGTCAAGGGCCGGCTCAGGGAGCACGTGAGCAACTGGTATATAGCTGGCTTTGCCTATTTCCAAACTAATCGATATGCCAAAGATAGCCGCATCTAGAAAGTGATCACCCTCTACTTCTAAATTAATACAGAGCTGCTTAGATTTTTCGATTTTTGAGACTAGCTTACTCAATTCTAACTCTGTGGTGATTACCTGGTAATCGATGGACTCTGGAACCACATTGACTGCACTATTATCAATACCGTCACTATCAGCGCCAGACGCTTTGTCTGGAATAGCTGCGCTAGAGACTGCGCCTGCAGCTTCTAGTTCTTTAACCCAAGATTTAAATTCCAAGTCACTAAACAGCTCATGCAGCTGCTGTTTATCTTCTTCTCTATGAACAAGATCTTTTAGTTCTACCTCAAGCTCAACATCCATCTTAATGGTTGCCAGCTCATAGGACAGTCTTAACTGATCAATATTGTCGCGCAACTTTTCACCAACTTTTCCGCCTACAGAGGCTGCATTTTCTATGACCCCTTCCATCGAGGTGAATTCGGTTAGCCACTTTACAGCGGTCTTAGGACCAACACTTGGGACCCCGGGAATGTTGTCAACCTTGTCGCCTACTAGCCCTAGGTAATCGATTATCTGGTCAGGCTTCACCCCGAACTTTTTAATCACACCCTCATGATCTAATAACTCATTGGTCATGGTGTTCATTAAAGTAACGTTGTCATTAACGAGCTGAGCAAGATCTTTATCCCCAGTAGAGATAAGAGTCTTAATATTTTGTTTCGTGGCATAGGCTGAAAGAGTGCCGATAACATCGTCCGCCTCAACGCCTGTGATAATAAGCATCGGCAATCCCATCGCTTCAACTATTCGATGTATCGGTTCTATCTGCGACCTCAATTCGTCCGGCATTGGTGGACGATGAGCCTTATATTCAGCATACATATCGCTACGGAACGTCTTACCTTTAGCATCAAACACGATAGCAATGTTGCTCTCGGGGTGGCCTTTGATTAGGGCGCGGATCATATTGATTACACCTTTAACCGCGCCGGTCGGCTGGCCTTTGCTATTTACTAATGGCGGCAGGGCATGGAACGCTCTGAATAAATACGAAGAACCATCCACTAAAATAAGTTGTTTTGAATCAGACAATTTTTGTACCTGTTTTTTAATCGTTTGGCGCAGCGATATTTAGGCACTTGCTAAATTCGTCAGCGACATGGGTTATCAAATTGATATAAGCGGCAGGTGAGTCGACAATATCGTTACCTAGTAGATCGATAGTGATCTCCCGGATTGAGCTGGTTGGACTTTGGCTGCTTTGGCTACCATTCTTGGATCGGGTACTATCTATTCTATAGTCTCTTAGCATAGTGCGAACTAATTCCGGATTGGCATCAGGTTCCTGGAATAAGCACTGTGGCGTGACTTGCGCCACCTTTTTCCTGATATCTATAATTTGGGAAATAGTAGGAGCTATCTCAGGATCTCTGACTAGTTCTAGCTGATGGCTGAGACCAAACTGCTTTTCAAAATATTGAAATCCATTGTGATAAACGGCAAATGGCTTCGCATTTGAGCGCGTAAATAGCTGACCGATTTGATCGGTGGCATGGTCAAGATTCATTTGAAATTTGGCAAGGTTGTTTTGATAATATTCACTGTTGGCTGGGTCTAGTCGCGTTGCAATCTGTGCAATTTCGGCGGCAATAAGCGAGGCATTGCGGGTATCCAGCCAAATATGCGCATCAATCTGATCGCCGTTGCCAATCTTATGAGAAATAAGGTCAGGTAACATCGTGGCCGTGATAATCCTGTCATCAGCGGCCATTTTGCTAATACTGTTGCTCAGCTGGCTTTCTAATTCTGGTCCAACCCAAACTATCAAGTCTGACTTTAACAACGCCAGCCGGTTGCTTGGTGTGAGATTGAAATGATGAGGTGATGACTTGCTGTCAATTAACGCATCGACATCGCCCCTAGCGCCAACTACCGCTAAAGCAATAAAGTGTAGCGGCCGAATAGTAGTGCTAATCGATATGTCAGCAGTAGCGCTGACACAAAAGCTGGCCAGCAAAAAGAAACTGGCTAACCGCGTTGAGTGTGCCAGCGATGAATTGGCCTGCGTGGCTATCTTTGCGAGCTTTATAACCTTTATAAACTTTACCAACCTTTTAGAGAACATTTTTGATGACACTTTACAGAATACTTTTAGAAGCACTTCATAAAACACTTTATGAAGAACAGTTAAATAACATGCACAAAGGCGAACTCGGGATATTTGACAACAGTGCTATCATATAACATTGTCCGCCTTCCTTATAAGCTCAGACCTTAATCTCTTTCGGAATCTTGATGCCCACCCCAAAACTCAACAGTTCAACATTGATTACCGCAGATGATGTTTCAAAAGTGTTCGAGGGCCGAACCGTGCTTGATAACGTGAGTTTGGAGGTCAATCAAGGCAAGATCGTCACCTTAATAGGCCCCAATGGCGCTGGCAAAACTACTTTGGTGCGAATAATCTTAGGATTGATGACCGCCGACTCAGGCACCGTCTCAAAACGGCCAGATTTGAACATCGGGTATATGCCGCAAAAGTTAGTAATAGACCCTACGATGCCAATAGCGGTAAGCCGGTTTCTTGAACTTTCAGGCAGCTCAGACCCTGACCATTTACGTGACATCTTAGCGCAGCTAAACATTCCGCATTTGCTTAATAGCCCGCTCACCTCCGTCTCTGGTGGCGAAATGCAAAGGGTATTGCTTGCCAGAGCAATGCTGCGCAGACCGCAATTGCTGGTTTTGGATGAGCCAGCTCAGGGCGTTGATGTTTCCGGCCAAGCCGAGCTATATGGTTTGATTAGTGAAATTCGCGATCAGCAAAACTGCGGGGTAATTATGATTTCCCATGATCTGCATTTAGTTATGTCTTCAACCGATGAGGTAGTTTGCCTGAATCATCACGTGTGTTGCCATGGTGAACCTGAACATGTGAGCAATGACCCCGCGTTTCTAGATCTATTTGGGGCAAGGAGTGCCGAAAGTTTGGCTATATACACTCATAATCACAACCATGAACACGACGTTCGGGGGCAAATAAAACCTCCTCAAGGCGAGTAGCAAAGTGCTGCAACTGTTAACAACCGATTTTGTGATAATGGCTTTACTAGCCGGCTGCGGTCTCGCTGTTGCCGCGGGCCCATTAGGCTCCTTTATGGTATGGCGTCGGATGTCTTATTTTGGTGACACGCTTGCCCATTCCGCCTTACTTGGCGTTTCTGTTGGCTTGATAACAGGTGGCGACCCACAGCTTGCCATCGTAATTAGTGGCTTGGGTTTAGCGGTTTTGCTCGCACTGCTTGATCGAAACCCTAAGCTGGCGACCGATACATTACTCGGAATACTTGCCCATACCAGCTTAGCTTTAGGGGTTGTTGTACTGTCATTAACGAGTTCGGTGCGAGTTAATTTGGAAGCGTATCTTTTCGGTGAGCTACTGACCATAACGCCACGAGAACTTGCTTGGGTGCTTGTTGTGATTGCCGTAGTCTTAGCTGTTCTTATTAAAAATTGGAACGCATTTCTGTCAACGACTGTTCATAGAGAGCTAGCAGAAGTAGAAGGCCATAATACGGCCAGACTCAATTTAATATTGATCGTTCTAATTGCGCTTACTATTTCCGTTTCAATGAAAATAGTTGGCGTTTTATTGATCACCTCACTGCTTATAATCCCCCCTGCAACGGCAAGAAAATTTTCAAAAACCCCTGAAAAAATGGCTTTAAACGCGAGCATCATAGGAGTCGTTTGCATTTTTATGGGGGTATTTTTAGCGTTTAGCCTTGATACGCCGGTGGGACCATCGATCGTGGTAGTTGCTGGCGGTCTATTTTTGCTTAGTTATTTATTGCCATTAAGTTCTAGATCTTAAGACCTAGAACTTAATGCTTGAGATTTTAAAAATCAGAGTTAGAAACTAGAAATCAGAGCTGTCACGTACAATCTCGTATGCTTTAAGCAGGTCTCTTACACGATGCGGCGGCCGCATCACCGCATGATAGTTTCCATCAGGATCAACTATTGCAAGGTGGCCGCTGTGAGAAATTAGATAGTCGTCACTTGCCGGCGCAGAAGTGGCCACCGCTGCGCTATGATCTGCTGCACTATGTGACGTATCATCACCGGCCGTATTACTAACCACCGTATTACCGCCGGCCATATTATGATGTGGCCGCTGTTGCGCTGTCTGATCTTGCCCGTGCTGATGCTGTCCTTGGCTTTGGTTATCGTTTTCAGACGGATAAACAGGGTCGGAGTGGCCGACAAAAAATTGAGATGCAACTCCAGCGATTGAATCTAAGTCGCCGGTAACCCCTAAAAATTCCTCGTTAAATCCATTGACATATTTTCCAATAGTTTCAGGGTCATCCCGCTCAGGGTCGACAGACACCATTACAATATTCAGGTCATCCTTTAAGTTTGGGTCTAACTGCTCATAGAATTTTTTCAGCTCAGCCATGGTGATTGGGCAAATATCAGGACAGGATGTGAACCCGAAAAATAACAAGGTCCAGCGGTCTTTTAGCTTGTCGCTTGTAAATGCGGCGAAATTTTCATCGACCAGATCGAACTCTAGAATTGGGCGAACATCAGCGAAAACAGTGACCCCGATTTCTCGAAGTTCATTTTTCACGTCAATTTCTGATTTCAATACGAACAGAAAAACAAGCGCGGCAATCACTGCAATATCAAAAATTCCAAAAGCGACCAAACCGCGTTTTGCGCGTAAACTTAAAGCCATGTTTCAGTCTCGGGTAAAAAAATCCAGAACCGATCAGAATATATAATGATCGACAAGAAGGGCCAAAAATAACAATGCGAGGTAGATAATGGAGAACCGGAAGGTATCCATTGCCGTGGAAGGCTTAGGTTTGTACATGAGGATGAGCGACCAAGCCAAAAACCCGATACCTAAGGCGATTGCCGACCCTAAATACAAAAACCCGCTCATCCCAGAAATATAAGGAAAAATGCTGGAAACAACCAGCAGCACGGTATAAACAATGATATGAACTTTAGTGACGTGCTCACCATGAGTTACCGGCAGCATAGGCACGCCAGATTTCGCATATTCGTCTTTGCGGTGAATCGCTAGGGCCCAAAAATGAGGGGGGGTCCAAGCAAATATAATAAACACCAAAATTAAAGCATCAGACTCTATTGTCCCGGTTACCGCAGACCAGCCCAGCAAGGGTGGCATTGCTCCTGCAAGCCCGCCGATAACGATGTTTTGGGGAGTCGCATGCTTCAAATAGCCTGTGTAGATAAACGCATAGCCAATGAACGAAGCTAAAGTTAGCCAGGCACACAGAGGATTAACGCCAAACCAAAGCACCAACATACCAACAGCGCAGAGTGTAACCGCAAAAATAGTAGTTTGAGTCGTGTCTACTCGCCCTTGGGGCAGGGGCCTGTTGTGTGTGCGCTTCATCAACACGTCTATTTTTCGATCTATTAAGTGATTTACAACCGCTCCGGATCCGGCCACAAACGCGATGCCGATATTCCCGAGAATTAGTACATCGAGGGGAACCATTCCCGGCACTGCTAAAAACATTCCGACCATTGAAGTCAAAATCATCAACATGACAACACGTGGCTTGCACATTTCGTAAAAATCGCGCCAACTGGCTGCCGAACTCGCTATAATTTCAGTCACTGTAAATGCTCTAGAAAATTGAAATAAATTGTTTATGTTTAGTATGAATACGTCTCACTAATACGTCACAGAAGCGGAGTCGGATTTGAATGAATTTGAGAGGCCGAATTCAACCACGAATTAGGCGTAACCTCAAGATAGTGTAAACTAATAGTGACAAGAGATTACAGTTTTTCTAAACGATTGTTAGTGAATTTAAAGAGGCCAATCTTCTACTGACAGGAAACTGTCAGAAATGCTTGTTTTGGCGCGTGTTTTATCTAAAAACCTAACTATAATTGCTTGCGGGAAACGCTAATTTTCTATAGCATTCCGTTGCGCATGAGGTGTGCGTTTCTTCTTCAAAATTAGGCCTTTGAAGAAATGTAAATTCTCGATCTCAACTAGATTAATCGGATGAGATTACGAAGCTCAACCCAATCCTTAATCTTACAGTAGAAATTAAAAAATTTTTCTGATTGTAAGGCCTAAGTTTGGAAGAATCAGGACGGCTTCTAAAACAGTTTTTACAAAGTTTGACAACAACTAAACAAATTCTATTGTCTTAGGTTTTCTCAATTTGAAAGACCTAGACGTGGAGCTAGTTTTCAACTTAAGAAGGATTACTGCTTTATGGCTTTAGCGGTCGTTATTTTATTGCTGGTTATTGGATCTGTCGTATTCCATTTCGCCAGCCCGTGGTGGTTTACCGATATCGCATCTGATTGGGGTTCCATCGATTTTACAATTAACGTGACATTTTGGATAACGGGTATTGTTTTCGTACTCCTGAATCTTTTTTTGGCTTATTGCGTTTACAAGTTTCGTCAGAAAGACGGCCATAAGGCCGTGTACGAGCCTGAAAATCACAAACTCGAAACAAGTTTGTCAGTGGTCACTACCATCGGAGTTGTCGCAATGCTTGCACCGGGCTTATTTGTCTGGGCATCGTTCGTAACTGTTCCCGATAATGCAACCGAGTATGAAGTGATGGGTCAGCAGTGGCAGTGGGCTTTTCGCTATCCTGGCGCTGACGGTCAGCTTGGTTTTGCCGAGACTGCACTCGTGTCAGAGTCGAACCCTTTCGGCGTCAATCTCGAAGATCCAAGAGGCCAAGACGATATTATCGTTAGTCGGCCAGAGATGCATTTGCCAGTGGGCAAACCGGTTAAGGCGTTGCTGCGCTCGAATGACACCCTGCATAACTACACGGTTCCTCAATTTCGCGTCAAAATGGATTTGGTACCTGGATTAGTTTCTTACCTGTGGTTCGACCCACAGAAAGAAGGTCGTTACGACATTATGTGCGAAGAGCTGTGTGGCATTGGTCACTTCGTGATGCGCGGCGCAGTCGTAATTGAGCCTCAAGAAGATTACGACATTTGGTTAGCAACTCAGCCTACGTTTGCGGAAACTCAAGCGGCGGCTCTACCTAACATCGCGGCCGGACAAGCAGCATATGCTATATGTGCTTCATGCCACGGCGCTGAAGGTGAAGGCAACATCGCATTGAATAGCCCAAAACTTGCCGGTCAACAGGCATGGTATTTGGAACGCCAATTGAACTACTTTAAGAAAGGTGTTCGTGGCGGGCCAGGCGATACTAACGGCGCAATGATGGTTGGAATGGCAAATACTCTCGTAGACGATGCTGCTGTTCGCAATATGTCGGCGTATATCGCGACTCTCCCAGATACTCCATCAACCCCAACTATTACGGGTGATGTTGCAAACGGGGGCAGCATTTACGACCGAAACTGTGCAGCATGTCATTTAGATAATGGCAATGGCACTTGGTACACAGACGCACCTAAACTTGCTGGCATGAGCGATTGGTATTTCGTTACTCAAATCAGTAATTTCCGGGCCGGTATTCGTGGCCTGCATCGTGAAGATGATTACGGTGAGCAAATGGTTTCAATGGCTACTGCAATGTCAGGGCTAGAAGAAATCGAAGATGTCGCTGCGTATATTAATACGATGCGATAGCAGTAATTTTATTTTAAATTGTTTGCCCGGGTGGCAAGTATCACATTTAAGTAGTTAGGAGGTTTTAATGGCTTACGTTCCATTAGCTGATCAGGATAGTGAACAAGAGCTTCATCATCCGAAAAGTTGGGTTACTGAATGGGTTTTCAGCCAAGATCATAAAGTTATCGCTATTCAATACGGTGGCATAGCCATTGCTGTTGGTGTTGTAGCACTTGTTTTGTCTTTACTCATGCGTATGCAGCTTGGTTTTCCCGATACTTTTGACTTGATCGATCCAAGTCAGTATTACCAGTCAGTGACCATGCACGGCATGATCATGGTTGTATATATGCTTACAGCACTGTTGCTCGGGGGTTTTGGCAACTACATGATTCCATTAATGGTTGGCGCCCGCGACATGGTGTTCCCATTTCTGAACATGTTGAGTGTTTGGACTTATTTCTTGTCGGTTCTAATTTTGTTAGCCAGTTTCTTTGTAACCGGCGGACCAACAGGGGCAGGCTGGACACTTTATCCGCCTCAGGCTTCTATGGCCGGAACACCTGGCCATGACATGGGCCTTGTTTTGATGATCGCGTCACTAGTCGTGTTCATCGTGGCGTTTACAATGGGTGGTTTGAACTACGTAACCACTATCCTGCAGTATCGCTGCCGCGGTTTAACAATGATGAGATTACCTCTAACAGTTTGGGGTATTTTCATCGCGACGATTCTGGGGTTATTTGCATTCCCAGCATTACTGGTAGCAGCAGTTATGATGTTGTTTGATACCTTATTAGGTACAAGCTTCTTCATGCCAGCGATAATTGAGGCGGGAGCTCCGTTAGATTACAACGGCGGTAGCCCAATCTTGTACCAGCATTTGTTCTGGTTCTTTGGTCATCCTGAGGTATACATTGTTGCACTTCCAGCATTCGGCCTAGTGTCAGATGTTTTAAGTACGCACGCTCGTAAAAATATCTTCGGATATCGAATGATGGTTTGGGCACTAATTGCCATTGGCGGATTAAGTTTCATTGTTTGGGCTCACCACATGTACGTAAGTGGTATGCATCCTTACTTCGGTTTCTTTTTCGCCACAACGACATTGATCATTGCGGTTCCAACAGCCTTGAAAGTTTACAACTGGGTGTTGACGCTTTGGGAAGGTGACATTCGATTGAATGCGCCAATGTATTTTGCGATTGGGTTCATCTTTACCTTTATCCACGGTGGCCTTACAGGGTTGTTCTTGGGTAACGTGGTTATCGATCTACCTCTGTCCGATACGTACTTTGTGGTTGCTCATTTTCATATGGTAATGGGTGTGTCGCCAGTACTGGTTCTTTTTGCAGCCTTGTATCACTGGTATCCGAAGGTCACGGGTCGCATGTTTAACGAGCCTATGGCTAAAGCCCACTTTTGGATTACCTTTTTAGGCACTTATGCAATCTATCTGCCAATGCACTACTTAGGATTCCTTGGTGTACCGCGCCGTTACTACGCACTTGGCGAGACAGATTTCATTCCAGAGTCTGCTCAAGATTTAAATGCAGCTATCACCATCGCCGCTTTGGTTGTTGGTGCAGCGCAAATCTTGTTCTTCATCAACATCTTCTGGAGCCTTCGTCACGGCAAGAAAGCTGGTCCAAACCCTTGGGGCTCTGCTTCATTGGAATGGCAAACTCCAGATACGCCACCGGTTCACGGTAACTGGGGTGATGAGCTTCCAACCGTTTATCGCTGGGCTTATGACTACAGCGTACCTGGTGCACATCAGGATTTTATTCCTCAAAATGTACCGGAAAGCATAGAACCTACATCTGATGAGCAACATTTTGATCCAGACCAGGATAAATCGAAGGCTGATTTATGAGTTTGCTTAAAGAACTTAGTGTAAAACCCTGGGAAAGAAAGGGAATCATAGGTGGCCTTGAAGCAAAGGGCACCTTTGATACCTCTCCAGAGAAAGTAGCGCTGGTGTTTTTTGTAGTAGTTGCTTCTGTGGTCTTTTCACTGTTCACAGTCAGCTATATCATCCGAATGGAGCTGCCAGACTGGGCTCCTTTGGCTGAACCTACTCAGCTCTGGTTTAACACAGCGCTTTTGGTATTAAGCAGCGTGTTTTTTCAGTGGGCTAGGAATATCACGAAAACTGACAGCAATAAAAATGTAATGACTGCGTTTGTTGGAGCAGGGCTATTTGCAATTTTGTTTATTGCCGGTCAGTACCTTACTTGGGAAAACCTTCAGGCCGAGGGTTTTTACATGACATCAAATCCAGCCAACGCATTTTACTATCTACTAACCGGTGTACACGCTGTTCACTTATTAGGTGGTTTATGGGTTTGGAGCATCGGCTTGATTCGCCTGATATCAGGGGTCGAAGCAAAGCAGCTTAAATTAAGCATCGAGCTTTGCTCCTTTTATTGGCATTTTCTGCTTATCATCTGGTTGATTATGTTTGCTCTTATGGCAAACACTTAACTTTATTTTGACTAATATAAAAGTAAAAAACAGGAACAAAGGATGAGTGAAGCTGCGCTAACACAAGCAGGCCCTCAAGAGGGAATGGACGGACTAGTCGACGACTGGAGCTCGGACAAGCAGACCTATCATGTGCCGTGGGGCAAGGCGATGATGTGGATATTCTTAGTAAGTGATACATTTATCTTCACTTGCTTTTTAACCTCCTATTTGCACGTGCGACTGACAACAACTGAACCTTGGCCGGTCCAAGGGGCTATTTTCGCACTGTCATTGTTCGGTAGTGACCCGATTCCGCTGATTTTGATCGCTCTGATGACGTTCATATTGATCACTAGCTCTGGAACCATGGCGTTAGCGGTCAATATGGGCTATCGCAAAGACAAAGAAAAAGCCTTCTGGCTTATTTGCGCAACCGCATTTTTTGGTCTTTGTTTTGTCGGCATGCAGATGTTTGAGTGGTCCAAACTTATCTTCGATGAGGGAATACGGCCTTGGACCAACCCTTTCGGAGCGGCTCAATTTGGCTCAATCTTCTTCATGATTACTGGCTTCCACGGGCTTCACGTATCTGGTGGTGTTATTTACCTGATGTGGGTTGCGCTGCGTGTTAGGCGAGGCTACTACGATGAGAAAGGCTATGAAATAATCGAAATTGTCGGTTTGTACTGGCACTTTGTCGATTTAGTCTGGGTATTCATTTTCGCATTTTTCTACTTACTTTAAGAGGAGACTGATATGTCATCTGAAGCAGGTCAACAACATCCTCTTGGGATTTATTACAAAATATGGATTCTTCTGTTTGTATTGAGCGGATTCTCCTACGCAGTCGACTTCTATGAAGTACAGGGTGCAATGCGATGGACACTAGTATTATTGTTCATGACGTTAAAGGCAGGGTTTATTACTGCGATCTTCATGCACGTTGTTTGGGAAAGGATGGCTTTGGTAGCCACCATTCTTGGACCACCAATAGTATTACTTCTATTCATTTCGTTTATGGCTATTGAAGGCAACTACACAGAAAATGCCAGATTCAGCTATATGGGCCACGATAGAGACGCAATTGCGCTAACACCTGAGGACCTCCACGGAGGTGGTCATGAAGGTGAAGAACACGGCGAAGAAGCAGAACACTAACTCCCTCGCAAGTGTTCATAAAGAGGCTATAGTTAATTCTATAGCCTTTTTTTTGTCTGTATTTTTTTAAATTAGGGGTTAAAAAATTTGGGCGTCGTCGTCAAATTAAAGTCAGAGAATGCAATCAAAAATAGAACAGCTCATTATTGCCGCGGGGCAGCAAGAAACTCAAACAAACTCGCTTTCAAAGCAGCTTAGCACTCAGATCGAGAGTTTGCCGTCTACTATTGCCTTATCAAAGACAGACCCTGTTCGGTCCTTGACGACTTTTGTTATCGAGTACATTAGCCATGTTCCTCCTTTATAGGCGCTGTCTCGATTGCTGCAAAAGATGCGGGTATCGATGCTTATGTCTCGCCATTTTTGGAAGTAGCAACTGATTTTCTCCTCTCACCAACAGGCCAAGGTAATGACCCACCCGGATTTCTGTCACTCTTGGAGCAAGCCTACCTAGCTCATCGTCTAATTGAAGAGGTCAATGATCAATACATCATTAGAGCCGGAATCCCCCTAATCCCGATGGACGTTACAAAAGCAAACGTGATTGTTTATCATTTATTAGGCGAGGCCTTGGCAAACAACCTTGACGAAGTCGTCGAGGAAACTGCGCGTCAAATGACTTCCCAAGACATCGTCTATAATTCAGATAAATTTCGTCAATATGTGGAAACGAGAAAGGGGCAGGGCTGGGATCAGGTTTGGAAACAGTGGGCAGATATGACTAAGGGCTTAGATATCGATCTTAGCCTCAGTGAAAACCCTAAAGACTCGTATCGCAGGGCCCTTAAGCTAAGATCTAGAATACACCGACACTGGACTGTGGCTAGATAAAGACTAGAGAATGACTCGAGAGAAACTCAAGGCAACAGCACGCAATATATTCCTCTAGCCGAGGCGCATTCTGTCAATCACGGCACTAGTCTCAGGTGTCGCTCCAAGCCAGATTTCAAAAGACACCGCCGCCTGCTCAACTAGCATACCTAAACCATCAATTGCCTTTTGTGCATTATTTTCCAGACCCCAATTAACAAAAGCAGTGTTTTGATTGGAGTACATTAAGTCGTAACAACAGGTTCTCGCATTAATAAGTGAGTTGCTAATTTTGGGCGTCTTGCCTTGTAGGCTTAATGAGGTTGCATTGATAATTACGTCGTAAGCCTCTCCTTCTACCTCTTCAAAATTCAACACATTTAGATCCAGCAAATGGATAAATTCTTCTTTTAATTGCTCAGCTTTTTGAATCGTTCTATTAGCAATAGTAATAGATTTTGGTGCCTGCTCTATTAAAGATGGCAGGATGCCTCTTACCGCTCCACCAGCACCGAGTATCAAAAGACGTCTCCCTTTTAACTGGATATTATTGCCTATTAGATCTTTAACCAATCCTGGTCCATCAGTATTGTCACCAATTAGTTCACCGGAATCGTTTAGATACAACGTATTAACCGCCCTAGATAAGTTAACTTTTTCATTGGCAGGAGTTGATAAGCGAAACGCATCTTCTTTAAACGGGACAGTAATATTTAGACCTAAACCACCACCGGCAAAAAACTCGTTGATAAATGCTTCGAAATCGCTTGGCGCCACATCGAACTTTTTGTAATCAATATCAACTTTACACTGTTGCGCGAAAAGGCCGTGGATTTCTGGTGACTTACTGTGCGCAATTGGATGCCCGACAACGCCGAATGCCTTCACTTTAGTTTCTCTTTGTTGCTTATTCACTCAAATAACCTTATTCATTCAGCCCAGTTTCTGGGCCTCAGGTAGTCGGTAGTCAGGCGCTCTTCTCTAGTACCCGGCTCTGGTTTCCAGTCATAGGTAAATTGAACTGTCGGTGGAAGCGACATCAAAATAGATTCAATTCTACCTACACCTGACTGCAAGCCAAATAGCGTGCCTCGATCATAAACTAAATTGAACTCCACATAGCGGCCGCGCCGGTATTCTTGAAAGTTTTTATGGCGGGCCTCAAATGGCTCACTGATTCTCCTTTTTACGATTGGGAGATAGGCACTTAAAAAACTATTCGCCATTGACTGGACAAAGCCGAAAGACTTATCGAAACCTAGCTCATTAAAATCATCAAAAAATAATCCACCGATTCCACGAGGTTCATTACGGTGCTTGATTCGAAAATAGTCGTCACATTCCTTCTTAAACTTATCGTAATAATGCTCTCCAAACGGCTGGCATGCCTGTTTCGCGACCGTGTGCCAATGCCGACAGTCTTCGTCATAACCATAGTAAGGCGTTAAATCATAGCCACCACCAAACCACCAGACCGGTTCCTCATTTTCTTTTTCAGCAACAAATAAGCGAAAGTTTGCGTGAGAGGTCGGCACGAAGGGATTGCGAGGGTGTATTACTAGGGAAACTCCCAGCGCTTGAAAGGAGCGGCCGGCAAGTTCTGGCCTTGTCGCTGTTGCAGACGCAGGCATAGACTTACCAAAAACATGAGAGAAATTAACACCGCCTTTTTCAATGACACAGCTATCACTCATGACACGGCTAATCCCCATGCCCCCGGTATCTCGATCCCATTTGTCCGTTTGAAATTTGCCTTCGCCATCTATTTCTTCCAAGCCTGAACATATTGAGTCCTGTAGCTCTAAAAGAAACTTTTTTACCAATTCTGTATTCACTATTTCCAATGTACTTGCCTCTACCCTGTTGGCTAAAACTTACGATCTAAACTTGTTGGCCTGACCCTGTTGGCTAAAATTATCGGCTTAAAATTTACTCTCTTGATTAGTTGAGTGGGCGTTACCTTGCCCCGTTCCTATTACCAAACCTGCGACCAAACCTGCGACCAAACCTGCGACCAAACCTGCGACCAATGTTAGCCGGTTAGACACGTAAGGTATTTTTTTGGACGCTGATTATTAATTACTCGTTAGAACACCCACTTTACACGATGCCAGTTTAACGACAATTATCAATTGTGGTATCCATATAGTCGCCATGTCATTTGCCACAGTAGTGATAACGACCAGACTCTAAACTGATAGTGCCACGCGATTCTAGTACTAATAGGCGCTCGATAAGCTCGTTTATCTCAATGTTTGTTTCAAGAGCCAGTGTATCTAATAAACAAGGTTGGCTCTTCAGAGACCTCAAGATCTTTTTCTGAATTGAGTCATTTGGATCGGGGTTTTGACTATCTGTGCCAGTGCTGTTCGAATTTATAAATGCTTTTTGAATTTGATCCATACTATTAATATCCAAGTGCGGGAATTCCTCAAGTATGTCCGCCATCGATTCTACTAATTTGGCTCCCTGCCTGATCAATTGATGGCAACCCGCCGACTGGGGGTTAGAAATCAGTCCTGGAACAGCAAACACCTCTCGGTTTTGCTCCATAGCCAGACGAGCTGAAATTAGAGATCCACTGCGTGCGGCTGCCTCTATTACCAAAACCCCCAAACTAAGCCCAGTAATAATCCGATTTCTTCGTGGAAAGTGATGCGCCAACGGGGGCGAACCTAACGCGAACTCCGAAACAACCGCTCCATTACTTTCGATTTCTTGTTTAAGGCTGTAGTTTTTTGTAGGGTAACATCCCTCTATACCGGTACCAATTACAGCAATAGTGTGCCCAATGTCATTTAGCGCGCCTTCGTGTGCTCTGCGATCGATACCTGTGGCCAGACCACTTGTCACATTAAGTTGCGCTGCGCTGGCTTCCTGCGCTAATTGAAAAGCAATACTCAGTCCATATGGACTGGCTTTTCTACTGCCGACGATGGCTATTTGGTCTTTACTAAGTAAATCAGGGCGCCCCTTCACATAGAGCAACGCAGGGGCATGGTCGATTTCCTTTAGTCTTTGTGGATAACGACTATCTTCATAACAGACAATGAAATTACCGTCTTTCGCACTCCATTCTAACGCTTTTTGCACATCACTATTACAGTTTGCCATCCGCCGAGCACTGTTAAATTCGCCCAGCAATCCAGGATTAACACCCTGGGAGACAAGCTCCTGGGACGTAGAGCTTAAAATTGAAGTGAGGTCGCCAAAGACCGAGAGAAGTTTAGAGAACTTTTGCTCAGAGAGGCTTGAGTAATGGCTAAGGAATAAATATTCCTGAAGCGGAACTGAAACCATATTTCATCCTTGAATAATGGTGTTTGTTAGTACTTACTAATCTTGAAGTGCTTATTTTATATCGAACTACTGTGGTATATAGCTGAGCAGGTTTAGTGCTGCTAAGAATAATGGTAGATGTTAGTGCTTACTAATCTGAAGCGATTATTTTAACGCGGCTCTACTTTTTTTGTATAGCCGAGCAGGTTCAGTGCTGCTAAGAATAACGGTGCTTGTCAGTGTTTACTAACCTGAAGTGCCTTTCTAACGGTACGCTACTTTGTTATATAGCTGAGCAGGTCACGGACAAATAAGAATAACGCGGTCGGTTAGTGTTTGCTAACCCAAAAATGCTTATTTTAAGGCGACACTACTTTGTTATATAACCGAGCAGGTTCAGTGCTGCTAAGAATGAGCGCGTAGCTAAGATCGTCGAAAGTTCGGTACACTAAAACGGTGCCTATTTCCTTGCCAGGCAATTTCACCCGCTTTCGCTTGGAAGCGGTGCTAATGCGCTCACGCAACGACATGTTGCCACGCTCGACATCGTCCGTCACTTGAATGCTTTCTTGCTGAATTGACAAAATATCGCCTATCACCAAGTTGTCGTTTTTTCCGAGGTCAATAACAACGGTGTCCAGCTGCGACGCCATCGTTCCGGCACCCTGAAATGAAATAATATTGCCAGCTAGATCTTCTGCCGGCTCCGTAGGAAAAATTGTCGCATCAATTCGGGACGCTTCTCGAACCAAAAAGCGATCACCTACTTTTATTTCCTTACTGCTATTGTTAATCACCATTTTTCGCAGGCCCAGTCCCTCATTGTCAGAGATTGTCGCGAAACCCAGATATTCCAATTCTAAACCAAGAATCACATCACCCGACTCATCTGTATAACTTTGACCTTCACGATAAATTTCAAATGACGTCGTGCCCGCTGGCCATGATGTGCCTTTAGCATAAATTTCATCGCCGGTGCCTATCGCCAGATTGTCGCCAAGATTCGAAACGATATAAGGGGCTTGTGTATAGACTTGAGGAACAACAATTCGATTTCGAGTAAAACTATTCTCGATAGATTCCAGTGATATTGCGGGTATTGCGCTGGAAAGCGAAACCTCTCTAATTTGAGGCTTTAAATTAACGGTTTCTCGATCTCCGCGCTTAAGCAAGATTCTTGGTGGTCCGCCTACTGTGCTGACCTCGAGAATGTCATTTGGGTAAATTAAGTCAGAATTGTCTAAATAAGGATCTGGCTGCCATATTTCTGGCCACCTTTCGGGATTTTGCAGAAACTGGCCGGCAATATCCCATAAAGTGTCACTATCTTTTACTATATACTCACTTGGATATTCTGCGCGCAGCAGACTACTTTGTGCATAAGCTTGTAATTGCACAAAAAAAGCAGCGAATAATGCAACTGTTAACAGTAAAGGCTTTATTACCGGGTTCTTCATCATTAAAATCCCTACCTAAGAGGCATTGATATATTAGCAATACGCACCCATTATCACTAGGAGCAGTTCATATTCTGTGATCAAGGCTGAATTTTCACTAACCTAGGTTTCAACAAGCAATGGCTATATTAGAAATTCTGGAGTTTCCGGACCCCAGATTAAGAAAAATTGCGACTCCAGTTACTGTTTTCGACTCCAAACTCGAAGACTTGATAAAGGATATGGTCGAAACTATGTACGATGCTAT
>Ga0208414_1000768_pt1 | contig 28521 bp, 26 predicted proteins | sample AntAceMetag02UKE_FD_184770 | JGI IMG/M metagenome (GOLD analysis project Ga0208414, IMG submission 184770) | Saline lake microbial communities from Ace Lake, Antarctica - Antarctic Ace Lake Metagenome 02UKE (SPAdes) (version 2) | ecosystem: Environmental > Aquatic > Non-marine Saline and... | reverse complement strand
CGGCCATCTCTTCCAAGACCGCTGCAAGAGTTTTGAGTCGTCGGATGGGCGTGATGGCGAAGCGATGAAACTGAAGCGAATTTGTGCAATGTGCAAAGTCTGACCCCTTGGATTGCGCCTTCATGCTCGTTTCCAGCGGAAGTGGCATCACGGATCCCTCGCTCTCCTCTCTTTAATGCTTTGCTTTTCACGCATCTTTCCCATTCCGATGCCCTTTGTGAACACGCTAGATGATAGTGGTTGGTGGGTCTGCAGGTGAACATTTCGTTCATAGGTCGATCCGAAATCCGAATTTCGGGAACACGCTGAGAAACGACCGCGCTTACGAAACCATAACCTATGAATACCAAACTCTACGTCGGCAATCTGTCGTTCAACACCACCGAAAACGGTATCCGCGAAGCCTTCGGCGCCTGCGGCGACGTGACCGACATCTACGTCGCAATGGACCGGGAAACCGGCCGCCCCCGTGGCTTCGCTTTCGTGACCTTCAGCAAGGCCGAAGAGGCGCAGGCTGCCATCGAGCAGCTCAACGGAATCGACCTCGACGGCCGGGCACTCAAGGTCAACGAAGCCAAACCCCGCGAGTAATCGTCGGAGTTTAGCACCACACCCGACGGGCCACATCAGTGACCCGTCTTTTTTGTGCCTACCTCCGAGCGTTGAAACCATCCCTTTCGACTCTGCAAATTGGGTAGACCTACTCACCGGAACGGCGAACCAACACCAGATGGGCTACGGCAGACAAAAGTCCCGCGTCCGCTGATAATACCAAATCCGTGCTATTCTTAATCATCAGCGCCCGCGTTGGAATCCGGTCTCCCACTCTTCCCGAATGAGACTTTCTCCACCCCAAAAGTGATAAGCTCTGGGACGATCGATCAGTCGGCGCCCTGCGGTGATTAATTCACCGCGACCACACCCGAGCCTATTGCGGTGTCTTTGCACCGAGCCCTGCGCGGCTATTGGTAAGGGGCAACGGGCAGCGGCGGAGTTAGGTCAAACCAAACGAGCCCAACGTCGTTCTCTACACTCAGGCTCTCGCCACCACGCCAGCAGTCAGCGGAACTGATTTCGAACCGGGGTATCCGCCCAGATTACCCGGATCCCGCTAAACGAATCCCGGTCCCCCATCGCGATTCATCGGGATATTTCGGAGATCCCAGTCGCACCATTGCCGGTCCTTTGCAGGGCGACCGACGGGTCAGGTTTAGACTCTTGTATTCATCCCCCCAGCTCCGGCATCTTCTCCTATCCCACGCAAACTCCGACTCGAATTCCCCGGCGCCTGCTACCACGTGATCAACCGGGGCAACTATCGCTCGAACATCTTCAAGACCGAGGGTTCCAGAGCTGCTTTTGAAATCTGCTTGATCGAAGCGGGTGAGACCTACGCGTGGCGGCTCCATGCCTTCGTTATCATGCGCAATCATTTCCACCTCGCGCTGGAAACCCCTCGGGGGAATCTCGTTCAGGGAATGCAGTGGCTACAGGCGACGTTTGCCAATCGCTTCAACCGCTTAAGGACGACACGCGGTCCTCTTTTTCGAGGGCGCTACAAAGCGCTATTAATCGAACCGGGGAGTTCATTGGGGCAGGTGTGCGACTATGTTCATCTCAATCCCGTGCGAGCCGGTGTCTGCAAGGTCGAGAATCTCGTCGAGTTTCGGTATTCAAGTTATTGGTATTTATTGAACCCGAGAAAGCGCCCTGCATTCATGTCACCTGAAACTGGAGTGGCGGAAGCAGGTGGGTTGCCCGAAACTCCGGCGGGGCGACGCCACTACGCTGGTTACCTCGAATGGCAGTTTGCCGCGGGACCAGCGGGGAGATCAGCCGCGTATGTCAATTTAAGCAAGGGGTGGGCTCTGGGCACGGACGGATTTAAAGCCAAGCGACTAGAATCCGCCGAATTGCCAGATTCATCCCGAGCATGGGGAACCAGTGGAGCAAAAGAGCTAAGGCTACAACGTCAGCTGACAGTCCTCGGGGCCTGTCTGCGTCGCCTGAGGAAACCCGAAAAGCGCCTTTTAACCGCCCCCAAGAGCGCATCGTGGAAAGTCGCAATCGCCCGGTTCTTAAAGGAACGAGTGCAAGCCGATAACCGGTGGTTGGGCGAGACCCTCAACATGGGGCGACCGGAGGCAGTCAGCACGTATGTGGGTCGAATGAAACGAGGAGAAATCGATGATGCGGAGTATGAAAAACTCCATACTATAAAAGTTTCACCCTGACTCTCTTTTTAATGCCTCGACCGCTTTTAAATGCCTTCGCCACCAAAGTCACCCTGCACGCTCCGGACCAAAATCGATCGCTTTCAATCCCCGTTTGATCACACCACCTCCCCCCACCATCATGTTATTCCGTTCCCTCCTCATCGCCTCCCTTCTAACTGCTTCTGTTTCCCTCGCGGACGACACCGCGATGACCCATCGCACGATCTACCACGATGATGAAGTCTACTCCGCGTGGCCTTCGATGGTGCGAGCAGCCAATGGCGATATCCTGATCTCGGTCATCACCACCGAACAGCATCTGGGACCGGACGCCTCCGTCTCCATCATGCGTCCCACGGACAACGGTCAGACTTGGTCTGAACCTTTTGTCGCCGTCGATACCATCCTCGACGACCGCGAAGGCGGGTTCACGGTCACTCCTGACGGTGAGATCCTGATGCACGTTTTTGCCACGCACTGGAACGCGGCCAGCTATGAAGCACTGGTGCCCGACTCTTATCCCGAAGCCTGGATCGCGCGTTGGATCAAACACGTTTCCACGCCTGAATACGTTAACGCCACCGAACTTGCCGGGGCATTTATCTACAGCTCCCAAGACCACGGCACCACGTGGGAAAAAATTGGGCGCGGCCCCGATTCCACTCACGGTGGTATTGCCTTGCAGGACGGCTCCCTCCTCGTGACCAGCTACCGCGAAGACAGTGATGTCATCCGCATCTATCGCACCACCGATTCGCGCCGCGAATGGGAACACATTCATAGCGTGCCGAGCCCTGCTCCGCAGTTTCAGTTCGGCGAACCCCACGTGACGCAACTGCCGACCGGCCGCATCGTCGTGATGATCCGCGCGACCGCTCGCGTCTACGACGATGAGCGCCCCGACCTCTACCTGTGGCAGACCTATTCCGACGATAATGGCGAGACTTGGGCCGACCCCTTCCCCACTCCCATGCTCGGCTTCCCTCCCCACTTACTAACGCTTTCCGACGGACGACTCCTTTGCACCTACGGTCGTCGCGTCAAACCCTACGGCCAACGGGCCATGATCAGTTCCGATGGTGTGACCTGGAATCACGCCGCCGAGATCACCTTACGAGACGACGGCCTCAACTACGATCTCGGCTACCCCGTCTCGATCGAACTTTCCCCGGGTCGCATCCTATCCGCCTACTACCAAAAGCCGGCCTTGGATCCCGACGACAAACACCGCCACACCACCGCTCTATTTACCACCGAGTGGTCCGTCCCCGAGGAAGATTAGCCCGGCCTATCCGGCCCCGCTTTCATGTTATCCGCGTCTCTTCAGCGGGCCGTCCAGCCGCCATCAATCGGGATACTCGCCCCCGTGATGGAGCCCGCCTGATCGCCACTCAAATAGACTGCGAGAGCAGCAACTTCTTCTACGGTGATAAATCGCTTTGTCGGTTGGGTAGAAAGAATCACTTCTTTGATGACCCGTTCGCGGGGTAACTTATGCACCTTGGCCTGCGCTTCGATCTGGGCCTCCACCAACGGCGTGAGCACGTAGCCGGGACAGATTGCATTGCAGGTGATGGCCGTTTCGGCCAACTCGAGCGCCACACTTTTGGTAAATCCCACTTGCGCGTGTTTGGCCGCGACGTAAGCCGACTTAAAGGGCGAGGCCACCAACCCATGCGCGGAAACCAAGTTAATGATCCGCCCCCAACCGCGTTGTTTCATGCCGGGTATCGCCGCCTTCGTGGTGTGGAACGTCGCTCCCATAATGACATCCTGAATTTGAGTCCATCGTTCCTCGGGAAAATCCTCTACCGGAGACACAAACTGCACCCCAGCATTATTAATCAAAATGTCGAGTGAGCCCAACTGAGCTTCGGTCGCTGACACCAACGCTGCCATTTCGGCGGCCACCCGCGCGTCGGCACTATGATAACCCACCGTCACGCCGTAGGTTTCGACCAGCCCCACTCGCAGGCGTTCGATTTCCTCGGGATCACCCAACCCGTGCAGCATGATGTGGGCACCTTCTCGCGCAAAGGCGTGAGCCATGCCGAGACCAATGCCGCTGGTGGATCCGGTGATGAGGACAGCGCGATTTTTTATCAGATCATCTCTTTCGTTTAGCCGACTCAGTGAGCCGAAAGATTAACCGCAAAGGCAGCAGCGGTTTTTTCCTCCACGCCCTTCAACGTGACCCCCGGTTGCAGTTCAATGAGCACCAGCCCCTCCCCGTTTGGCTTCACTTCAAACACACAAAGATCCGTGATGATCAGGCCGATCACCCCCTTGCCGGTGAGTGGCAGAGTGCATTGCTCCAAAATCTTCGGCCGGCCGTCCTTGGCGCAGTGGTCCATCACCGCGACCACCCGCTTCACTCCCGCGACCAAGTCCATCGCTCCTCCGGGGCCCTTCATCATTTTCCCCGGCACCATCCAGTTGGCGATGTCACCATTGGCCGCCACTTCTAGGGCGCCCAAAATGGAGAGGTCGATATGACCACCCCGAATCATGGCAAAGGAATCAGCACTGGAAAAGAACGACGCTCCCGGCGCGGCCGTGACCGTTTGTTTACCGGCATTGATTAGGTCCGGATCCACGGTTTCCTCCTTCGGGAAGGGACCGATCCCGAGCAATCCGTTTTCGGACTGTAGCGTCACCTTCATCCCGTCGGGAATAAAATTGGCGACGAGCGTCGGAATGCCGATGCCGAGGTTCACGGCATACCCATCGCGTAACTCCTGCGCAGCGCGGCGCGCCATGAGCTCCCGGATGGGTGAAGCGGTCTTGGCGGTGCCCGCACCTGACACGGTGCGAAACTCCACCCGCTTTTCATAGTCCACTCCCGCAAAGATACGATCGACGTAGATTCCCGGCGTGTGGATCGTATCCGGATCCAGTTCGCCCACCTCCACTAACTCCTCCACCTCCGCGATGCAGGTCACTCCGCAGGTCGCGACCATTGGGTTAAAATTCCGGGCGGTTTTCCGAAAGACCAGATTACCGGATCGATCGCCTTTCCACGCCTTGACGAGGGACACCTCGGCTTTGATTCCAGTCTCGAGCACATACTCCACGCCATCCATTTCCCGCGTCGGTTTTCCCTTCGCCAATTGAGTGCCAAATCCCGTGCGGGTATAGAATCCCGGGATGCCTGCGCCACCGGCCCGCAACCGTTCCGCGAGGGTGCCTTGGGGAACCAATTCCAGTTCTAACTCACCCGCCAACACTTGACGTTCGAACTCCTTGTTCTCGCCCACGTAGGAGGCAAGCACACGCTTGATCTGGCGAGTCTTGAGCAAGAGCCCCATGCCAAAGTCATCCACGCCCGCGTTATTCCCAATCACGGTCAGATCCTTCACCCCACTGTCACGCAGGGCGGCGATGAGGTTTTCCGGTATGCCGCAAAGACCAAAACCGCCGGCGGCAACAGTCATGCCATCCTCCAACAATCCGGCCATCGCAGCGGTAGCATCAGGATAAACTTTATTCATGAAAATTAAGGAGACAAAACCGCACGTATCTATTTTTTGTATACAGGTAAAATCGAAGCATTAGACGAGCTCAACACAGACGGCCAAACCTTCCCCGCCCCCGATACAGATGGTGGCCACGCCGCGCTTGAGTCCTCGTTCCCGTAAGGCCGCCAACAACGTGACTACGATCCGAGCACCGGAGCAGCCGATCGGGTGCCCGAGAGCGATGGCCCCGCCCCGGATATTGAGTTTTTCGTGAGGCACGCCCAGCTCCCGCATGAAGGCCATGGGCACGACGGCGAAGGCCTCATTAACCTCCCATAAATCAACCTCGTCGATGGTCCATCCGGCTTGATCGAGCGCCCGGCGCGTAGCCTGCACTGGCGCCGTGGTAAACCACTCCGGATCCTGAGCGTGAGCACCAAAAGCCACCACGCGGGCAATCGGCGTGAGGTCGTGCGCGGCCGCGTGAGCCGCCGTCGTCACCACGAGCGCGGCCGCCCCATCGTTGATGGACGAGGCATTGGCGGGCGTGATCGTGCCGTCCTTTTGAAAAGCCGGCCGCAACTGCGGAATTTTTTCGTAACGCACCCGGCCCGGAGATTCATCCTGGTCGAACACCGTCGATTTCCCCTTCGGCCCAGCCACTTCCACCGGCGTGATTTCAGCCTTAAACTGGTCCGCCGCTTGAGCGGCATTCGCCCGCCGAAAAGACTCCACCGCAAACGCATCCTGTTCCTCGCGCGTGAATCGGTAATGAGCCGCACACACCTCCCCGCAATTGCCCATGTGTTGATCGCCGTGCGGATCCCACAGACCATCGTGAATCATCGAGTCGAGCGTCTGTTGGTGGCCAATCCGCAAACCCGCCCGAGCCTTCGGCATCAAATACGGCGCTTGAGTCATGTTCTCCATGCCGCCAGCGACCAGAATATTCCCCATGCCGGCCTGTAAACTGTGCGACGCTTGCAGTAATGCTTGGAGCCCCGAACCGCATACCTTGTTAATCGTAACGGTCCGCGCGGAAGAGGGTAGACCCGCCCCGAGAGCAGCTTGGCGCGCGGGCGCCTGCCCCTGCCCCGCCTGAAGCACGTTGCCCATCAACACCTCATCGATATCGTTCGCATCAAGGTGGGCTAGCGCCACGGCGCCCCGGATAGCGGCCGCGCCCAGTTGAGTGGCGGGAGTGTGAGCGAAGGCGCCCTGAAATGCGGCGATGGGTGTGCGGGTGGCAGAGAGTAAAACGATTTGAGACATCAGAGCAGGCCGCGGCGCACTAGGGGAGGTGGAAGGGACGAGGGAGTCCCCCCTCGAAGATAGGGGCGCCGAGGAAAAACGGTTATGCGCTCCGGTCGGGATCACGAGGCAATTGCACCATATTAGCCAAATAGAATGCGTGAATTTTCATGCGTCTATTTTCACTCATCGAGTTCCCCGCAATCCCACGCACTTCTCCTCCATGCTTCAGCTTTTGGCCCGATCTAATTTTGCTTGCCGAATCAATTCCTCCGCCACCGCCATGCGCAGCGCATCGGCGGATGCCGCATCATACCGACTCCACCCTTCACCCGTCTTCACGCCCAACTGTTTGGCGGCCACCCGCTCCGCCAAGGCCGCGGGCACCTCCTTCTGATCACAAAGATTCGGGAACAGAGATTGGCACACGGCCTGATACACATCCAACCCGCCCAGGTCGGCGGTGCCAAATAGGCCACTCACCGGCAGGCGACGACCGAAGCCGGTTTTCACGACGGTATCAATATCTTCGGGGGTGGCGATCCCTCGGGCCACCAAGTCCATCGCCTCCCGTTGCAACGCAAACGCCAACCGATTCCCGATAAACCCGGCGATCTCCTGCGTCAGCACAACGGGACGCTTCTGGCAGCCTTCCAGCAGGGTTCGGCTCCACGCCACTACCGCCGGCAAAGTGCCGGCATGCGGAACGACCTCAACCAGCGGCACTAGGTGGGCGGGATTCCAATAATGCAAAACCAACAGCCGCTCGGGATGCATCAATCCCTCCGCCAGTTTGGAAGGCATAAAGGTGGACGTGTTGCTCGCGAGGATGACTTCCGTCGCGCACTGCCGATCAAGATCAGCAAATACCTTTTGTTTTATCTCCAGATTCTCCGAGACCGCTTCGATCACCACCACAGCACCTTCCGCCACCCGCCCTAGGTCCGCGGTAAAGACGATGTCGGCCACCCGGGAAATAGCGTCATCCAACAAGCCATGCTGCGTCAGGAGTCGGGCATTGGTTTCGATCGTGACGCGCGCAACTTCGAGTTGAGCTGGGTTCACATCCGCCAGCCTCACGCCAAAGCCATGGCCGGCAAAATCGAGTGCGATATTGGCTCCCATCGTTCCTGCACCCACAATCGCAATAGTGGTCGTATTCGGCATACCCCACCCTGTCGACCTCGCGCGCGCCTGTCACGCCATGTTTCCTCAGTTGGCCAGACCAAGTGCAAGACCGCCGACCCGTCATCGAAAACCAGCGCGTTAGGCAATCTGAATACCGGCGCGCCTTCGCCTCATCGAGGTGATGGCCCACTACTCCCGTTTGAGCGCGTGAGCTGCATTGCGATCCAGTCCACTCGGAGCCGGTAGGCCCATTTTCAGCGCGGGTAACCAACCCTGCTCCATCCGCGCCGTGAACGCATCCTGCGAACCATTCACATTCTGGTGCCCCGACGTCGGCAAAACGACCAGTTCCCGATAAAATTTCAGCTGATTCATCGCCGCAAAGATTCCTGCCGGTGGACACGACAGATCGCGCAAACCCACCCCTACCAGCATCGGGCATTCGATCCGCCGCGCAAAATTCACGATATCAAAATACCCCCCAGTCTTAGCCACCGCCGCCGCATCCTTCCCTTCGCTCATGCCTGGCCAATACGGAAATCCCACCGACCGTCCCACTGCCGCACCGTTAAAGTCTGCCCCGGCTGGCACCAAGGCCAACGCCGCCGTGATATCCGGATGCAGCCCCGCCGTGACAAACGTCTGCTGCCCGCCCTGACTCGTGCCCGTCACCACAATCGTGCGACCATCCCAATCTGGCCGACTCTTCAGATACTCGACCGCTCGGTAGCACGACAGATACATTCGCAGGAAGTAGCTCGTTTCCCGATCCTCGTTTCCTTGCGTAAAATAGTGCTTCAGCGGCCCCTCCGTCTGCTCCTGGTAAAACGTCTCTGGCTCATCGATTGGCAAATCATGCGGCATAATATTCAGCGCCAACCAACCGGCCTGCGCGCGTTCCGTTACCCACTCCGTCTGCAAACCATACACCCCCGCCCATTGCACCCGCAGGATCGCCGGAAACTTCTCCCCTACACTCGGTCGCGCCACCTGCCCATAGATTCGGGAGCCGCGGAAGTGATCCATCGTCACTTGCGCATAGTCGACCCCTTCGCTCCCTACCTCCATCGCCGCGAGCTCCGGCTTCATCGGCACCGTCGCCAACTCTGCAATCTTACTTGCCCACCACGCGTCAAAGTCTGCCGGTTCGTCCACCGCCACCTTGATTTCGTCTGGAGAAGCCACCGCTCCGCCCTGCTCTTTATGGGTCTCACCCTCATGCTCCCAGGACACTTCCAACAGCATCGTATTCGGCTCCGCAATCACCGACTCCAACTGCACCTGCCCATCGACCAATACCACTGTGCCTGACTCAACCTCTGTCTCGCCCCCGAGTTTGAAAACATAATCCAACGCAGCCGGTGCCCCCGACGCTTCATCTGCCCAAGTCACCGTCCACTTCACCGTATCGCCTGCCCGATAACCCCCCCTATCCCGGTCCGGCCGCACCATCACCGACTCCGCCCAGGCCCCCACCGTGACCAGCAAAGCCGCCGCCGCTAAACAACACTTCGAGAAAGAAAGAAAACGCATAATATTAAAGGGGTAAGAGCAGGCCGAACGAACCCAACCCCTAACCCCCAATCGCCCCCAACTCAACCTCTCCCCTCGCGCTAACAGAAGCACCCCGGGGCTCCCTCCGGCCAAACCCCATAATGGCCCATCAGACTCCTGACTTCAGCACTCACCTAACGCCCCTGAGCCTCGATCGGCAGCCCAGCGCCAACCTCAGTTATCTTGATCGTGGAGATGGAACTGAGCCTGCATGTCCCCATCGATTCGAATCAGGCGGTCAGGATGCTGGTATTGCGCAACCAGATATCGCGTCAGATCAATTTTCAACGCTGCCGCACCTCCCAGAAACTGCAGCCGTTGCGCGTCCTGGGCTTGCCGCTGTTCCAAGTCCTGTCCGTTAGCCATCTGCCTCACTTCCAGTTGCTGCTCCTCTGCCAGCCGCTCAAGCCGCAGCTGCGCCTTTCGTTCCGCCGCAGCCAGTCCATTGCGATGCTCCACGGTCGCCGCCTCTTGCTCGCGACGTTCCGTCTCCCGCTCGGCTTCCCGCGTCTGTTTTAGATCCGCTAAATCTTGAGCCTGACCCTCCGTCTCTGCCTCCAATTTGAGACGCGTCCGCGATTCGATCGCATCATCATGCATCGCCTGCAACGCGCTGGTGGCTTCGTAACCACAATACACAATTTTCGTGATTCGGTAGCCAATCACTTCCGCCCGTTTACTCAATTGCGGATACGTCTCCGTCTCGTTAAGGCGCTCAGTTTGCTCCTTGAATCGCTCAAACGGTCGCGCCGCCGCAAAGTCGATCACATCCGCCGTGGCCGCGTTAATGAAATCAGCGATCGGATCATGCGTGCGATCCAGCATGCCATCGATATCTACCAGTTCGAAAAATACCATCAACTGCACCGTGATCAGAGCATCGTCGGCTGTGCGCACGTTCTCCACGTCATAGTAAAGCTGATCCGGAATCACCCGAAGTTTCTCGAAACGTAAAGCGCTCGGCCGCTTGCGACGAGGATTCTTCGGATCGGCTCCATGCCAACTAAACTGATGCAACCACTCGTCCGGTGCGGGCATCAGTAATGCCGGCCCTCGTTCTACGCGACGCGTGACCTTTGGCGCTTCGGTTCGGTAAACGATGACCGCTTCGTTAGCATTCAGCTTCAGCTTTTGAGCCACCTCTATTTCTCGGTGTAATAAAGGATCAAACCACAGCGCAACCGGACCGGCATGATGCGAAGTCACGCCATCACTGCCCCGCACGCGCATGAACTCTTCCGGTCCCGCGAGGTAGAGATCAAGCGGCTGCACCCGGCGCCCCAAGGTCCAGACCGTTTCGGGTCCATCCACTCGCGTGGCGTGCCCATCGCGGTGCCATAAGACGATTCGTTGCCCTTCTTTCACGACGTAGGGTGCAATCATATTTGATCTCCTTTCATCACGGCCGCACTGGTGATGAGGGTGATGCCGGCCGCTTGCATCATTTCCTCCGCGCGTTCCACGTCTCCCGGCGCCAAATTTACGCCCCGGCATCCGTCTCGCACGAGATAAGTATCAAAACCCAGGGTCACCCCATCCATCGCCGTCGCCTTGACACAGTAGTCTGTCGCCAGGCCCAGCACATAGAGGGTCTCAACCTTGGCCGCCCGCAAATAGTCACCCATCCCCGTCGAGTTCTTCCGGTCGTTATCGAAGAATCCACTGTAACTATCCACCCCGGGATTTGTGCCCTTAGGAAATACTCGCCGAATCGCCGCGGTGTTAAGTTCTCCCGCAAATTCGGCCCCGAGCGAGTCCGCGACACAATGCACTGGCCACAACACTTGCGCGAGGCCGTTGAGCTCCATGATCTCGCCCGGTTGTCTCCCCGCGTGGTTGGTCGCGAAACTACCATGGTTCGCCGGGTGCCAGTCTTGCGTGGCCACCACGAGGTCGAAGTGCGGTATCAACCTATTGGCTACCGGCACCACCGCGTTCCCTTCCGGCACCCCCAACGGGCCGCCCGGCAGGAAGTCATTTTGAATATCAACTAAGATGAGTGCTTTCATGATTCTAGAGTTCGAAGTTAAAGCCTTGGGTGCGGAGTTTCCGGTAGGCTTTCTCGTCAAATCGATATAGCCGCGCGGCCCGATGAGCGACGTCTTGCTGGATCTCGTGAGTGTCCTGGAGCAACCCCATCCCCAAAATCTTTTTGCGGAAGTTCCGTTTATCCAGCGGCTGCTCAGCGACCGTTTCGTAAAGCCGTTGCAACTCCGACAACGGAAATTTTTCCGGCAGGAGCTCGAACCCGATTGGTTCGTAACGGATCTTTGCCTGCAGCCGTTTCAGCGCGATCTCCAGAATCTCTTCATGGTCGAACGCCAGTTCCGGTAAATCCGCCACCGGAAACCAAGCCACGTTTCGGGCGTCGCTCGCCGCCCGCACCGCATGATCCGTCAGCTTCACCAAGGCATAGTGGGCAATACTGATGACGCGTTCCCGGGGATCACGTTTCGGCGCGCCCAAGGTGTAGAGTTGCTCCAAGTAGAGTGGTCTCAATCCCGTCTCTTCCTCCAGCTCACGACGGGCGGCCGCTTCCAGGTCTTCATCCATATTGACGAAGCCCCCCGGGATCGCCCAACGCCCCTCATAGGGCGCTAAGTCGCGCTGAATCAACAGCACTTTTAGATCAGTTTCATCTAACCCGAACACGACCGCATCAACGGTCACCGCGGGATGGGGATAACGGTAAGTAAATGACATTTTTCGGCTAGGCAGGTTCGAGGTTGTCCACGAAGTATTTTTTCGCGACGAGCCATTGATCAGCGTAGTCTAGCGGGTTGCGGGCGATCATGTCGCCTTCCTTCGGCGATCCGCCCTCGCGGTCAGTATCGCTAATGCTGACGTTTTCCACGTCCTCACCAAGTTGATACGGCCGCATTTCACTGAGGCCTTTCCGTTTGTATTTTTTCCAGTTCATAGAAATTCGACTTCGATTTATAAGAATCAGACCACCTTCCACCGCGTGGCGTTCTCCGGCATCTGATCGGGTTTGTTTGTTTTATGGTGTTATTTTAACACTAAGACAAGATAAATGTGTATTTATTACACTATGCGCAGGGGATACCGATCTCTACCGGCCCCGGAGGCCCGCCCCGTTTCGGGCTAAAGCGTGCTCAATCGCGCCTTCTTGATGAGCGCTTGTTTCAGGTCGAAAAGAGCCGGCGCTAAGCCCACCGGATATTCGTGCGGATACAGTAATCGACGCACCCCATCATGGAATTGATCGAGACATTCGGCCGTGAATTCCCGCACAACCGAGAGCTCCGGTTCGACGTAGATCAACCGACCCGCTCGGAAAATGGGCACCAATAAATCTGTTGCCTCCGCCGTTTGAGGGAGCGATTTCCGACGCGTAGTATCGGCCGGATCCACGATCATTCGCGCGGTTTCTTCACCTTGCGATTCGTCGAAAATCATATCGCCAATGACCACCCCATCCTGCTTGAAACGTCGGATCTGCAAGATACCTGGATTCGACACCTTGATCGCTTGCTCCGACAATTTCACTCGATACTGCCAGTCTCCCTTTTCGTCACGAATCGCTCCCAGTTTGTAGACTCCACCCAATGCCGGTTGATCAAATGCGGTCACAAGTTGAGTGCCCACTCCCCACATCCCGACCTTGGCGCCTTGTTGTTTAAGACTCGCGATAATGTTCTCATCGAGATCGTTGCTGGCGACGATGACTGCCGCCGGAAATCCCGCCTCATCGAGCAGGCGCCGCGCTTCGATCGACAAGTAAGCCAAGTCACCCGAGTCGAGTCGAATACCCACCATTTCGAACCCTCTTTCGCGTAGCTTTCGCCCTTCCACAATCGCGTTTTTTACTCCTGTCAGCGTGCTGTAAGTATCGACCAAAAACACCCCGTTATTGGGCATCGCTTCCGCATAGGCGGCAAACGCCGAGGGCTCGTCCGCAAACGACATCACCCAACTGTGGGCATGGGTTCCCTTCACCGGTATCCCATACAGTCGACCGGCCAATACATTCGATGTCGCCGCGCAACCGCCCAAATACGCCGCCCGACTCGCCGCCAGTGCCCCCCCCACGCCTTGGGCTCGCCGCAGTCCAAACTCCAACACCGGTTCACCTTGCGCCGCGCCACAAATCCTCGCCGCCTTAGTCGCAATCAACGTCTGAAAATTGATCATGTTCAACAGCGCGGTTTCCACGAGCTGCCCCTGTAAAATCGGCCCCTTGATTCGCATCAGCGGCTCATGCGGAAATACCGTCGTGCCTTCGGGCACCGCATCCACATCACAGGTGAATTCAAACTCACGCAGATAATCGATGAATCCCGTTTCAAACAACGGCTCATCATCATTGCCTCGTAGCTCAGCGAGATAATCCAACTCACTCTCGTCGAACTTCAAACCCTTCAACCAGGCAATGGCATCCGACAATCCCGCGGCCACCGTGTAACCACTGTCAAATGGAGCTTTCCGAAAAAACAAATGAAACACCGCTTCCCGCTCATGCCGACCCGTCTTCCAATACCCATAAGCCATCGTGAGCTGATACAGGTCTGTGAGAAGAGGCGAAGCCGATAAGGTTGGGTTCATCTGATTAGTTCGTGTTATATTTACACTTTGTGTCAATTTCATTTATTCCCCCCTCCTCAAATCCGGAGAAGAGAGGAGTGCGTCACCCAATCGGTCTCCCTCGGGAACAATTTTCCCGCAAAACGCCTCTCCCCCCTAGCCGCTTTAACTCCCGCCCTCCCCTCTCCGTGATTTCCCTCAAGACCAAATTTGAAACACAATTCCCTTCCGCCCACTATCTCGACGCCGGTCATCTCGACCATCTCGATCCCCTGCTTCGCACACACGGCCTCCTGGAGACCGACGAAGTCATCACCACCACCGAAAAACCGGGCGAAGGAAACATGAATTTCGTCCTCCGTGTGATCACCAGTCACCGGACCCTGATCCTCAAACAAAGTCGCCCCTGGGTCGAAAAATACCCGCAAATCGCCGCCCCCGTCGAACGCCTCCACGCCGAGGCCGCCTACTACCAATTCGCCGCTGACGAACCCAACCTACAATCGATGTCTCCGGTCCTGCTCGGCGTTGACCCGACTCACCTCGTGATCTTCTCCCAAGACCTCGGTGCCGGCTCGGACTACACGTTCATCTATGAGCAAGGATCCCTCCTCGATCGCGCCGAAATTAGATCACTCTTCCTCTACCTCGCCCAACTCCACCACGCGTCCCAGGACACCGACCCGTCAACGTTTCCCCCCAACCAAGCGCTCAAAGTCCTCAACCACGAACACATCTTCAACTACCCCTTTTCGGCCCACCAGGGTTTCGATCTCGAATCGATTCAACCCGGACTCCAATCCCTCGCCAATCCGATCATTCAAGATGAGGTGCTCCGCGATCGGCTCACTCACCTAGGTAACATCTACCTCGGATCCGGCCCCGTCCTCATTCACGGCGACTTCTATCCCGGCAGTTGGTTGCGCACCACGCATGGCCTCAAAATTATCGATCCCGAATTCGCCCACTTCGGTCAGGCCGAATTCGACGTTGGCGTCCTGATTGCCCACCTCCTTCTCGCCCGCACGTCCTCCGAACGCATCAAGCTGGGACTACTGGCCTACCAACAATACGACAGTCTGGATGAATCCCTCGCCTTTGAATTCGCCGGGGCGGAAATTCTTCGTCGTCTCCTCGGCCTTGCTCAACTTCCGGTCGATCTCTCACTCGCCGAGAAAGAAGAGCTAATCAGTCTCGCCAAAACCTTTGTCATCGACCCTGCAAGTGCGGCACGCTTCTAAGCGATGAGACTTACCCCAATCGCGCTGGCCGTCGTCCTACTCCTCACGGTGGGCTGTCAAACCACTCCGTCAGTCACCTCCCCATCGTCTCCGGCGGTGACAACCACGGTCACCCCATCCGCGCCTCCTGCGCTGTCTCGCGAAGCCTACTACCAAAAGGTCCTCGGGCTCCTCATCGGCTCGGCCATCGGTGACGCCATGGGCGCCCCCACCGAGATGTGGAGTCGCCGCGACATCCAACTCGACTACGGTTTTGTCGACGACCTGCAGTCGATGGTGCGCGAGGTCTCGGCCGAAGGCATTTGGAAAAGTAATCTTCCCGCCGGAGGGACCACCGACGACACCCGTTGGAAAGCGCTCACTATCGATTTCCTCCGCGAGCAACCCCGCACCGCCATCACCCCCACCGCGTTCGCCCAACACATCGTCGATCGCTACCAATCCCGCATCGCCGATCTCAGGGCCACGGAAGGTTTCGACCCCAAACCCTACGAACAAAACCTCATGAAGATGGCGTGGCTCCAAGAGTGGGCTCTCGTCGCCCAACCCTACACCGAGAATAACCTCCCCGCCTACGCCCAAGCCCTGAGCAAATTCTACGGTGGGGAGATGACCTGCGCTGGTATGCTCTATGCCCCCATGCTCGGCGCAGTCCACCCCGGCGACCCTCTCCAAGGCTACACCCTCGCTTACCGTCTCGGTTTCTTCGATCTCGGCTACGCCCGCGACATGACCGGACTCGTCAGTGCCATGACCGCCGCCGCTTTCGCGTCCGATGCCACCGGCGAATCGATCACCCGCATCAACCGCACCATCGATCCCGAGAATTACTTCGAGAGCCGGCTCATCGGCCGCAGCGCGTATCGCTTTTATCGACACGCCCGACACCTCGTCGCCGATGCCCGCGCCACCAAACTGGATCCCACCGCGCCTCTCCCCGCCATACCACCCGCCTACGCACACCTTCCCGCCGCCGAATACGCCATCCTACAAAACGCCTTCGATCGCCTCGACGCAGCCAACCAAGACGTCGCTTTCCACCCCGGGGAAATCTATCTCATTCTCCTCACGGCGATGCTGTATTCGGATTTCGAATTCGAGCCCACCATGACTTTCATCACCAACTACGGCCGCGACAACGACACCGTCGCCGCCATCGCCGGTGCCATTCTCGGCGCCTACCACGGCGCCGAAAACCTTCCCCCCGAAATGACCCGCCAAGTTCTGGAAGTGAATGAAACCCAACTCGGCATCGGTCTCGAAACCCTCGCCACCCAAATGACCGCCTGGGTCTACGGCGAGTAGGCTCGACACCCCAATAAGAATCCTCGGAGCAAGCCCCGAGGCATTTGAGCAACCCAACGCCAATCGACCCTGCCACCTGTTTCATATCCAATACGTCGGCGCCTGCTGGCAGACGATCCCCTTGCCGCTCCGACCTGGGAGCGCCGACGTCCCCGTCGGCCCCATCCTATCGGTAACGTATAAGCCCAGCCCACCAGTTTTCACAGAAGGTAACAAAGAGAACAAAGCCTTCAGCCTAGTATTATTGACCACACGGGGCGCGGAGAGGGTGCACCGGGACGGTGTGCCCCGCAGGGGTGACGATGTCGGGTGCCCTTTGGGCGACAGAGGAACACGAAGCGCGGCAGCGCGGAGAGGGTGCACCGGGACGGTGTGCCCCGCAGGGGTGACGATGTCGGGTGCCCTTTGGGCGACAGAGGAACAACTTTCACAGATTCGATCCGGATAAAAGGCAATGCCGTGGGGATTGGTATCCGGTATTTATCAGTGCAATCTGTGGTAAAAATCATTCTGCCGGTAGGTTTCCAAGGTCCCTGAAATGTAGGTCGCTTTTGGCTGCGAAGAGCGCGGACATCGGCTTGGAGCCCGTAACGACCGTTGGCGGTGTAAATCCCCCGGGGCCATCGCAGTGTAGGCTCCAACCTAATACGAGCATTCCGCTAGGACGAGTGCCTTCAAACCAACCAAACCAAAAAGCGCCGCAGAGTAATCAGGGGGCAAGCCCATGCCGAACAAGTTAGCCAAGCCGAATTTCCCGAAACTCCATGGCAATTAAGCCATCACTTGACCCCCGGGCAGGATTTTCATAAATCTACGCCAGAGAGGTTTAGGCGTGACTGGTGAATTTTCAAGACCCCGCGTCCGGCCATTCAAACCGCTTGGTTAGTCTCCGTCGGAGCAACACTTGTCTGCGCTAGCCAACTCGAACCCCCATCCAAAATAGCGTTGCCCGATTCCCCTTCATTCTTCGCCATGCGCCCGTGCGACTCCTTTTAACCAACGACGATGGCATCGACTGCCTTTTTCTGCATCGCCTCGTAGCCGCGCTCTCCGCGGCCGGACACGAACTCACGGTCGCCGCGCCCCGACGCGAACAAAGCTGGATCGGATCGGCCAAATCACGTCACCGCTCCGTGCAGGCCACCGTCGTTGACAAAGGTCTCGGCTGCCCCACGTGGTCAATCGACGGCACGCCCAGCGATTGCGTGGCCATCGCCCTTTCGCACCTGTTGCCCGAATCCGGCTGGGGCCGGCCCGAAGCCGTCGTGAGTGGCATCAACGTCGGCTTTAACGTCTCCCTCGGTTTCATCCTCGCCAGTGGCACCATCGGCGGCGCCTGGGAGGGTGCGGTGCACGGACTGCCCGCCATCGCCTTCTCTCAGGAACTGTCCCCGGAAACCTTCTCCGCGTGGCACGAATCCGGGCAAACTCCCACCCCGGAACTGAGCGCCACGCTCGAACAATCCGCCGCCCACGCCGCTCGCCTACTCTCCCTCTGCTTCGGCCCCCAACCCTCCTCCGGATGGATCGTGCACAACGTCAATTTCCCGTTTCCCTGCTCCCTCCATAGCGAGCTCCGTCGCACCGTTCCTGCCCGCGTCCAAGTGGCAGGCCTGTTCGGTCCTGCCGATGCTGACGGCCATCATCACTTCGCCTTCAACCGCGGGGAGGATCAATCCCCGCCCGACACCCTCACCGATCGCGCTGCCATCGCCGCCGGTCATATCAGCCACACCATCTTGGATTACACCGCCCTCGGGCAAGTCGTCGAGTAGTGATGCAGCGCCTTTACGGGCTTCGCGGCACTTCATACATTTCAAATTTTTAAATGGCGCCACTTTCGAAGCCTACCCTTGAAGTGGCGCCATTTTTAGAATGGGTTAATCACAATGCGAAGAAAAGCCACCACACCCGACCGGGAACGTATGAGCCTGAGGCTCCCTGCCGAAGTTTCGAGCCAGTTGGATCAGATGATCGGTAAACAGCCTGACAAGTGTTCGCGCAATGAATGGATCACGTCGGCAATTCGAGAAAAGCTCGTTCGCGAAGATCAATCACCCTACGGAACCCCGCCCGCTACTACCCAGCTCCCGTTCTATGAGTTTTTTGCCGGAGGTGGAATGGCTCGATTAGGACTTGGTCCAGAATGGGCCTGTGTATTTGCCAACGATTTCGACAAAAAAAAGTCTGACACCTATGCAATTAATTGGGGTAACGAAGAGTTTTTCCACCAAGATGTGGGAACTCTGACTACTTCTCAACTTCCCGGACGACCTAAACTAGCGTGGGCATCGTTTCCGTGTCAGGATCTTTCCCTCGCCGGAAACGGAGCAGGCTTGGCCGGGAAAAAATCCGGCACTTTTTGGACTTTCTGGGAACTCATGAAGAGTCTTCGCAAGGAGTCACGTGAGCCAACAATCATCGTGCTCGAGAACGTCGTAGGAGCCATTACATCGAATGGAGGCCGTGACTTTGACGCCCTGATCAAATCCATGGCCGACGACGGTTACTGTTTCGGCCCATTAGTCGTAGATGCCGCACTATTTCTACCTCAATCAAGGCCCCGACTTTTCGTCGTAGCCTACCATCAATCCTATTCACCACCGGCCGCCTTAGTGGCCCCGGGACCGCTTTCTCCATTTCACAACGAAGCACTCGAAGAAGCTTTCGATCGGGCATCTCCAAAACTCCGCGAGAAGTGGCGCTGGTGGCACTTGCCACTGCCCCCCCCTCGAACATCCAAACTCTCTGATCTTATCGAAGAAAAACCGATCGGAGTGGATTGGAATACCTCCGCAGAGACCAAGAAACTCATTCAGATGATGAGTCCCGTGAATCGAAAAAAGATTGATGCCGCCCTCTCCGCCCCAGGTCGACACGTGGGCACTTTATATCGACGCACACGTGGAGGCGTGCAACGCGCAGAAGTCCGATTTGATGCAACAGCGGGATGTCTTCGCACCCCAGGCGGAGGGTCCAGTCGGCAAACCTTGATAATCGTCGAAGCAGGCACGATTCGGTCCCGGCTGTTATCACCAAGAGAAGCCGCTCGATTGATGGGACTACCTGATTCCTACCGGCTTCCTTCACGTTACAATGACGCCTATCACTTAGCCGGCGATGGCTTAGCCGTGCCCGTGGTCAATCACCTTTCCCAGCATCTTCTCACTCCACTCGCTCGCCATACCAATCTCCCAACCCATGTCGCTGCTTAATCAACTCCACCAGTTTACGCTCGAGCACAAATTTCGAAACAAAGGCCCGTTGTGTGTCGCGCTTGTCATGACCAGAACCGCCGGAGAAAGCGGCCTCCCCCTCGACCCTGACACCCTGCTCACTAATCAAGGTGGTCAGGTAAAAGGATTGGGGAGAAGCGCAGTTCAGAAAATTCTTGCTAGTCATGGGATTAAACGAGTTCTCGCCCATGAAGGAGCTCGAACTAGTCGAGGCAGTATTTCGAAAATGCGGGTATATGTTCAGTGGATGAACCAACAAGAGACGCTAGGAGTCATCGATCTCGAAGTTGTCGAAAAATTTTGGATCAAAGAGGTCGAAAAATTCTTCTCCGGGAAACCTTTCAAACTCAAATACGATACATCCAAAAGCACGCGTGAAGTTATTCGTGATATTCTAAACCAAGCATTTGAAAGACAGAAAAAGTCTGAAGGAACGATGTACGCCGGCGCAGTTCTGCAGCACCTCATAGGAGCAAAACTGGACTGTGCTCTAGAAGAAAATCAAGTTACACATCACGGATTCTCCACGTCCGACAGTCAAAGCGGCAGAGCCGGTGATTTTGTAATTGGTGATGTCGCGATTCACGTTACGACCGCGCCAGGCGAAGCAGTTCTCGCCCGGTGCAAGGATAATTTAGAAAGCGGCCAGCGCCCCATGATTGTGACACTCGCCACCCGTATCGCCGCATTGCAGCAGATCGCGGAGGACATGAAAATTGCGGACCGAGTCGACTTCTACGACGTGGAGCAATTCGTTTCCCTCAATCTCTTTGAATTCGCCAAATTCAAACCCGAAAATCGCAAAGCCGCCCTGAAAGACGTCATTGATCGCTACAACACCATTATCGATCAGCACGAAACCGACGCGAGTTTGCGAATCGAATTACTTTAGTCGCACCGACTTCTCCGGCACACGAGTCCCCGCGATCCAGACCGATTCCAAACTGCGCGTGTGCGCGATGTCCGCGAGCGGGTCCTCCGCCAAGACCAAAAAATCCGCCCACTTCCCCGTCTCCAATGTGCCGACGTCTGGCAGCTTAAGCGCCTTCGCCGCACCTCCCGTAGCCGCCACGATAACTTGCATGGGCGTGAGTCCGGCCTTTTCAACCATCAGCGCCATTTCGAGATGCTCGAAGTAGCCTTGGAATCGACCCGGAGGTCCACCGTCCGTTCCCATCACAATCGGCACTCCCGCCTCCGCCAACTTCTTGAGATTAGTAAAGGCCACCTGCAGCGCCGCCTTGTTCGCTTGGGCCGGCGGATTATTTCGAATCCGCATCTGACGTTCCGGGTTTAGCAATTGCTCCAATAGACTCACCTCTACCTCCCGCAGGAAAAACGGATCACGAAAAAACTCCGGCTCCGATTCGTAAACGAACGTCGAAACATCCCGCATCAGGGTCGGGCAATAATAGACCCCCGCCTCCTTGACCATCGCGACGAAGGCATCATCGACGACCTGATCCCGAATACTGTGAGCGATGTAATCAGCCCCCGCCGCCACCAACGCCCGCGCATCGACCAAATAATACAAATGCACCGCCACCGGTAGTCCCAGCGCATGGGCATGATCGATCACGGCCGTGAAAACATCCGGTGCCATCCGCTGGGAGCTCCCCTCTTCCCCATCAACTTTAATCTTAATGAAATCGACGCCCGTTCGCTGATTGAAATCAACCACCGCCTTCGCCTCCGCCGGTGTTTCCCCCGTCACCACTTGACCCGCCACTCGCAACCTCGCCCGATCCAAATTCGTCGCACCCTCGGCCTCCCGAATTTCAATCGAGGCCAACCCGTCTCCCCCTAAACTCACTACCGTCGTCACGCCATAACGCGCATTGAGCTCCAAATCGCGCAGCACATTCTCCCTCGAGTATCGCCCGCCCTGCAGACCTTCGGTTCCACCCACATGCCCGTGCCCATTAATCAAGCCCGGCATGATGACCTTGCCCGACACATCGACGACCCGCGCCCTCTCCGGCACCGCAACTTCCCCCACGGCGCCAACGTCGAACACCCGACCGTCGCGCACGACCAACACGCCACGCTCAATCGGAGACAACCCCGTGCCATCGATGATCTTTGCACCAACAAAGGCGGTCGTTTCCGCCCGACTCCTCACCGGCCCAAATCCTGCCATGCCACAGATCATCAACGCCGCAATCCACCGACCTAGAGGACGATGTCGGGCGTAAAGCCCGACCCACCTTCGAGGTGCGCGGCCAATTCGTGGGTCGGGCTTTATGCCCGACATCCTACGTCTCGATTCAGTTTTCCCGTTCACCAGACTCAGTGCTTCGAATGATCCATCGGCTCTGACTTCGGCGGATTGATCATGATATGAGCCCGGTGCGTGCCTGGATCCATGATCCAAGGCCCTCCCGGTCCACTCGGCACCAACGGAATTCCCGTCGTCTCTGGCGTCGCATACGGGATGTAAATCACGTAGCGCAAATAAGTGTCCTCCAACTCGCCCGTCGCCGCATTCAACTTACCCGTCAGCACGTTATTGATGCTGTTAACTGGAATCGTAATCGCGCCGCTTTTCACCGCGTCTTCGCGCAGATCAAAAACCTCGTCGTTACTTTTCCCCTCTGCCCGCAAATCACGACCCATCTGCATATACGGCTCCAGCCCATCGCTGTAACACGCCACGCTAATCCCCTTCTTTTCCGGGTCATCCGCCAAACAAGTCAGCCCGTTCGAACCTTCCCGTAACCTCACCAGTTTCCCCGTCGCATCATAGCCTAACACCGTCGAAGCCTCTCGCTCCGCTTCCGGCGCCGCCATCACGGCGAGCTCAATCTGTCGCTCCGCCCTCGGCACCTCCGCCGCAACTATACCCGTTAAAATCAAAAAAGAAGTAAGCCCTAAGATGCGTTTCATCTCCCGATCCTAGGGACCTACGTCGTCACGTCAAACCGCAGTCTCTCCGCTCGTGCGACCTTACCCTTCCGCGATATCTGCCGCACCTTCCCGGCGCTCAGCCTTGTGGGCCGCTCGCTTCAATCGGCGCGCTTTCTGCCACGGCTGCTCCGGTGCTTCACCGGCCATGATACAGCCGCGAGGCTGAATCTCGCCGACCACTTCAGCCAATCCAAACTTCGCTATCTGCGCCTTCACTTTGGTCGCGTCTTTGTAGCCGATCGGGGATTCCGAAAGATCCGGCGCCCCGTTAAACCAACGCACGTCGAGCCCTGCCGTCGTCTCGTCGAGTGACTGCTTCACCCGACCGGCATCGAGCTCGCCGTTGTCATTCTTGAATTCGGCCATCGTCGCCGTGCGCGAGCGATTACGCCCCGCCCCATGCGGACAAAACGACAGGTAGTCTTCGTTATCGCGACCCAACACGAGGAGGATTTCGCGCGCCATGTTGAGCGGAATCAATCCCAGCAACGGGCGCCCCTGCTCATCCCGCCAAGCCGGAGTCGCCCCCTTGCCATGCAGGAACACATCTCCGCACTTCCACACGAAGTTATGCTCATTACCGATTTGCACGAGTGCCCGCTGCCCCAATCGACGCAACAACGCCTCGTGGATCAACGCATGATTCTGCTTCGTCCATCGACCCACGAACTGTAGCGCATCCCAGTAAGATTGCCCTTCCGAAGAGTCCGCCGGCAACCAAGCCGCCGCATCGGGAATGTCTTTGGCATTCTCCCGACACCACTTCACCGCCGCCTTGAGCCCGCGCTTGTAAACATCCGCCCCCAGTCCCCGCGAACCATGATGCGTCACGAGGACATTAAATTCACCATCGCGGCGCTCGATCCATTTGGACAAGTCCGTGTAACCGGCCGCTTCGAGCGATGCCCGCTGAGCTTCCTCAAAATTTATGCGCCCAACGTAAGCAAAGTGATTCCCATCACCTTGCGTCCCCAAGCAATCCTGTGCTCGGCTACGCAAACCACCGAGAAAGGGATTATCCCAAACCGGCTCTTCGAGCACGGGCGAAGTCCATTGATTACCCCGTGGACGTCCGCCCCAGCCAAAGTGAGTCACCTTTTGCAGATGATCCATAATCTCCTTCGTCGGATGATTGGCCGGAAAAAACGTCGCCTGCATCGAACAACAAATATCCGCCGAGTGCGCGCCCGGAATGATGACATTCTCGACTGCAATGGCGCCGCCGACCGGAATGGTCCCGGGCCCACCACCCACCGGACACGAGTCCGGCATGATGACGCCACGGCTGATCACCGGCATGTGCAGAAGCGTCTGCATACTCGCACGGACTTTCTCGACGTTTTCCGCCTCTTCGGCCGTATCCGCTTCGATCGCCTCCGCCAACGACACCGGCTCATGCCGACGCAGCGCGACGATCAATTGCTTGGGGAACTCCTCTTCGAGTTTCTCCAACAACCCCGCGCGTCCGAGGCCCTCGGCTTCAAGTTGTCGGGCACGACGCAATGCGGCCCCCAATCGGCGGCCTTCATGCCAGCCTGCCGCGATCAAGTTGCGGGCTTTAATATCCCTATTCATAACGTGAGTTTCTTTTCGTCGTTTTTCAGCCTGGAGTCGAGATTCCGGTCCGGGCTTAAGAAAAATAAAATCCCACTTTCGGAAAGAACGTGGGCCGGAGAGGTCAGTCTATTTCCTCGATACTAGGGGCCACCCTTTTCGTTAACTTGAGCGCCATTATCCAGCGCTGCACCGAGTCGACCTCAGTCGCTTTGATCGCCCATCGGGCAACCGTTCGCCCCCGTCACCACCGCCCGAGAGTCGCTCGGATAATTTGAGGTGAGTCAGGTCGGCATGATGGAAGAAGAGAACGTTCAGCCGAATCTAGGAATCAAGGGGCTATCCAAAGATAGTTTTGAACCCTTGCCGTTATTCCGACTCTCTCGATCCTCCACTCACCGCTCCCATCAATTTACTATGAATCAACCTACTCTTCTCGAAACCATTGCCACCCGTCGCCTCGTTTGTGATGGAGGCATGGGCACTCAACTCATGCTTGCCGGCCTCGAACAGGGCGGCTCCGGCGAAGCGTGGAATATCACCCACCCCGAGCGCGTGCTCGAGATTCAACGTCGCTACGTCGATGCCGGTGCAAATTGCATCATCACCAACACCTTCGGGGGATCGCGCCTCATGCTCAAACGTCACGGCGTCGCCGATGAAGTGACCGCGATCAATGCCGCGGCCGTGCGCATCGCCCGCGAGGCGTTCGGGGACAAACCCGGCTACGTGCTCGGCGACATCGGCCCACTCGGCGCCATCCTCGAGCCCTACGGCGATCTGCCCTACGATGACGCCGTGGCTGCGATCACCGAACAGGCCAAAGCCCTCGTCGACGCCGGGGTCGATGCCATCATCATCGAAACCCAAACCGGCCTGGAAGAGATCGGAGCCGGGATCGAGGGAGCCAAAGCCGCCGGCGCTCCGTGCATCATCGCCTCCCTCGCCTACGATCTTTCGATGGATGGCACGTTCTACAAAACCATGATGGGCGTTTCCCCCGAAGACGCCGCCGAATTTGTCGAAGAAAAAGGCGCCAACATTATCGCCCTCAACTGCGGCACCGGCATGGATATGACCGGCGCCGCGATTGTCACCGCGTTGTATCAGAAATGCTGCGACCTACCCGTGATGGTGCAGCCCAACGCCGGGCTCCCCGTTTTGGAAAACATGAAAGCCGTCTACAAACAACCGGCCGAAGAGACCGCCGCCAAGGTCCCTGACGTCCTCGCGGCCGGGGCCAGTATCATCGGCTCCTGTTGTGGCAGCGACCCCGACCATACCCGCGCCATTCGCGCCAAGGTCGACGCTTGGAACGCGACCTCCACTCAGTAATCCAAGACAATCGCCGTGTGCATCGAGAAGGTCGGCACCGCCACCTCGATCGCTCCGTCCCGGAGCGTGAAGTCCAATCCTTCACCCGACGGAATCGCCCGGACTGCTTTCACTGTTTCGGGCACGCGCACTGCGATTAGCACGTCCGGAACCGGCAAGAAATCTTCGATCACTTTTACGTCTCCCCGCTGCAGCGCGGGACTGTAGAGCAAGTGCGCGACGTAACGATTCTGCGCAGCTTGTCTGAGTAGACTCACTCGCCCGCAGCTCGGTAAACCTCGGACCGCCAACACCGGCGCTGGGTTGAGTGCGTCAACCACGGCCTTAAACAACTCCCGGTGCAGGCGCACCCCATGCGCGGAGTAAAGTTGGTCCAGAGGATGGGCAAAGAAGACCGTGTTGCCTCGCCGGATCACCGCCGGATGCGGAGAATCTTCCAACCGGTAAGGCGTATTCGCGTGGCTGGAAAAATGCGCATAGGTGCGACTGAAATACGGTTCCCTAATCATGGCCAACGGCTCTCCCGTCGTGATTTTTGTTCTCAATCCCGGCGTATAATTTAGAAACGGGGTGCTCACGATTTCTGCACTCAGGGGCCGCGTCATCACCGTGTAATCACAGTCGAAATTTGCCGGCCCCACGTAGTCCGCGCCGATGGCGAACAGTAACCGCGTTCGGGCCGCATCCATCGCACCCGCTTCGAACAGAATCAAACACCCCCCTTGCTCAACCCACTCCGTCAGCGCCGCCACATCAGCGTCCGCTAAGCACGGTTGACTCGGAATAATCACCGTCGTCAGGTCGGCCAAATTCCGGCCACTCACCGGCACGAAATCAGCGTGCATTTCGAGCAACATATTGGCCACGCCCCAATCGGCCGTGTCCTTGAGGGTCAGCCATACCCCGAGTTTCGAGACCGGCACGCCCCCCGGACCATACGCCTCAATCTGCTCCACGTAACGATACGCTTCGCCAATGTTACGATACGTTTCGATATCCATCTCCCCCGCGGGGTGGAGCTGATCACCAAAATTACACGCCGCGCCATTCGCGATCATTGCCGCGGCCTCATACTTGATCGCATCGGCCGCCTTGAAGCCACCGAACTCGCCCCAAGCCTTGTGAAACTTGCCGCTCATCGCGAGCACGCGAGATCCCTCCCCGAGGTGAAACTTCGCCTCCATCGGCAATTTATCGTAGCCCCCCCAGGTGGTAGGCAAATCCTCCAACTCCTGCTGCGTATTCAGATCAAAGAGTCTCTCTTTGAATAAAGCCGTATTGCCCACATGCGTCGCCGAATTAAAGAACACCGTCGCCTGCGGATGATGACTTTCGATCAGCGCCCGCATCTCTCGCATATGTTGTTTGATCGCCAAGGCCTGGCTGCGCGCCACCGCATCCTGATCGTTTAAATCGACCCCCTCTCTCCCCAAACGCTCCCCGCACGCTGCACAATGACAAGCGGTGTCGTTGTAAATATCAAAGAACATTCCATCGACTGGATACCGTCGGCAGATCTCTTCCACCTGCGCCATCATATGGGCGTGATAAGGCCCCGTCGCGACCGCGCACAGTTTCTGCCATCCCCACGGCCGAGGATCCGTCGGTTTCGCCGCCGGGTCTACCGTGCCGTTGGTAATGATTTTCCCCGCCTGATCACGCGAACACCACTCGGGGTGAATCTCCGCATCATGCGCCGACCAACCGACCGTGTAGTAGATCGGACAACGCACCCCAATTTCATGACAGGCTTCGATTTGAGCGCCTAATAGATCAAAATCCAGATGAGGATGCTGGTTGCCCACCTCGGTGAGATAATAGCTCCAGCTGTGATGACACTTAGCAAAAATATTGATGGCATTCACATTCCCCGCCCGCAGCGCCGCTTGAAACTGCGCCTTTTCAAAACGGGCACCGACCCCGTCGATATGCTCCGAGGTATGAAAATCCAAATGAACTTGCCGGGTTGGCGGAATGGGAAACGTAGCGAGAGGTGAAGCGGGGGAACACATGAGTAAAATTACGACAAGAAGACGACGCGAACTCCTGCCGGAAATCGGTCGGGTGGTCAGGCCTAAACGAACTGAACCCTCCGCGCTTGGCGATGCTTTCGCGCAAAAATAATCCCGCCATCACTCCCCCCTTTCGGTTTCCACCTCGACCGACGGATAAAGTTGACCTATCAGTCCCTTTGCTCCGCCTGGCGACCGCCTTCCCCCCCTAGAGCGATCGCCTCCACTCCCCGTAACTTGTTGATCAAACTCACCGCCAGCCTCGCCCTTCTTATCTGTTTAGTGGTCGGCTGCGCTCCCCGCGAGTCCGCCGTCGAAGCCGGCATCCGCTCCCAAACCCTGCACATCGGCAATAATGCGGAGCCACCCGATCTCGATCCCCATACCAACAACAGTCTCGTCGTCAGCTTTATCCTGTCCGCTCTCAACGAAGGACTAGTCGGGCTCGCCAACGACGGTTCCACCATCAAGCCTGGCCTCGCCGAACGCTGGGAGATTTCACCAGATGGGTTGCGCTACACCTTTCATCTGCGCCCCAACGCCAAATGGTCTAACGGGGAGGCCGTCACCGCTCATGACTACGTGGCTGGCATCCGCCGTTTTCTCAACCCCTTGGTGACTTGCGAAGCCGTAAACATTGCTTTCCCCATCACGGGCGCCCGTGACTTTGCCGAGAGTCGAAGCTCAGACTTTGCTTCCGTCGGGGTGACGGCTCCCGACGCCCGAACGGTGGAAATTCGACTCGATTTTCGGGCACCCTATTTTCTCTCCGCGCTCGC
>Ga0208414_1000767_pt1 | contig 28533 bp, 34 predicted proteins | sample AntAceMetag02UKE_FD_184770 | JGI IMG/M metagenome (GOLD analysis project Ga0208414, IMG submission 184770) | Saline lake microbial communities from Ace Lake, Antarctica - Antarctic Ace Lake Metagenome 02UKE (SPAdes) (version 2) | ecosystem: Environmental > Aquatic > Non-marine Saline and... | reverse complement strand
TGTCGATGATGACATTGAAGGTGGTGATGAAGATATAAATACAAATAACATTTTCAATGTCAAAGAGACTGTCGGTCTGAAGAGAAAGGATATATATACAGATTATCTCATAGATGTTGAAAAAAAAAATGTATATAAACCTATTGAACGAACACGAGATCGATGTTTAACTTGCCCCGATAGTAATCTACTTCATTTTCAAAACACGAGTGATCTCGTGTGTGATTCATGTGGTGCAATCGTAGCAATGTTAATTAGTGAAGAACTGACATATAGAGAAGAACAAGAAACATCCGAGAAAGTTGTCAATTATTCATACAAGAGAGAAAATCATTTTAATGAATGGTTGTCACAATTTCAAGCACAAGAGATGACTACGATACCCCCCGAAGTTATCGAACAATTACGAAGTGAACTCAAAAAGATGAAAATCAAAAAGTTGGAAGACATCACTCATGCAAAGATTCGAGCACTTTTAAAAAAATTAAGACTCAATAAATATTATGAACATGTCCCGTACATTACAAATATTCTCAATGGTATCAAACCCCCAAATATGCCACAAGAGTTGGAGGAATATCTTCGAATCATGTTCAAGGATATTCAAAAACCATTCGATGATAATTGTCCATCAGAAAGGAAAAACTTTTTGAGTTATTCATATGTCCTTTACAAGTTTTGTGAACTCTTGAGTGAAGATCAGTACCTACAATATTTCCCACTCCTCAAGTCTAAAGAAAAATTGTATCAACAAGATGTCATATGGAAGAAGATATGTCACGACCTCAAATGGGAATTTATCCCGACAGTTTAAAGAGTAAATATTCTAAATGTGTAATGAACTGCCCAAACTACCAAATTTGTAGTAAACAGGTGAAACCTGGGTTGAAGGTATGCACTTCATGCTTTTGGAGATTCAAAAATGAAGTATTAGAATTTAGGAATGAGGAGTGTCCAAGATGTTGTAAAGTGGGGGAAGGTCTCAAGTTTCGGAAATGTGAACACTTCTTATGTATGAAATGTTTCGATAGATTACCACTCTGTAAATTGTGTGTTTAAAAAAACAAAGATGGTCGTATACATCCCCCCCAGTAACTCAGGTATGAGGAATCTCAAAGGTTTTATCGGGGACTTGCTCGAGGGGTAATGATTGAATCTTCCGCACTTCCACCTCCCGATTCGGGTGAGGTGGGTAATTCACCAGATACGCTGTCTTCAGACCTGTCAGATGAAGATAGTTTCGACCCTGCAACTCCGCCGCATCATTTAGAGTCTTGATCGTCTTGAATTCTAGAACAGTCTCGTTATTAATAATAATGTCCGCCCTCAAATTACCAATCACATGCCCCTTGAATGAAATGGGAATAATCCGTTCCGACTCATATGAAATTCCCTTCTCCCGTAGTAAAACCTCCATCGCATTATGATATACTCTCTCACTGTACCCAGGTCCCAATTGACAATATATCTCTCGAGCGTAGGCATCGATATCCCACTTCATTTATAAAGAAACTAAAATTTTCTCTATATATGTTAAGATGCCCAGCCCCATGAATAGTAACAACGGTCCAGTCCCGATGAACATTAACAAAAAGCCCAATAAGTCCAAGAAGTCCAGCCCCATGAATAGTAATAACGGTCCAGCCCCGATGAACATTAACAAAAAGCCCAAGAAGTCTAAAGATAATGGAACCCATATCGTATACGTACGGGCACATACCCGTATAGTTAAAAACAAGACCCAATAAACTCTTCGTGTATAATAGATGAAAGTAGGAGTCGTGCGTCCAAATATGATGTTAAGAAGACAGCGATTGAAATTGTCTCATGAAGTAGTGCACAATTTGAAAGAGATAAGTAAGGTATCTTCTGTCAAGCGGTGGGAATATGCGGGTGGTATCGAATACGATAATCTTAAATTTAGTACACCAACACAGGTTACATCAAAAAAACGAAACAGAGTCGAAACTCGTGAAATTGAACAGGTGTGGTATTCAAAAATATCATATCATACACATCCAGGGATTGGGTATCATGAGGAGTGTATATTTGAAAATACACCAATATATACAACCCTCCCCAGTAATTCAGATTTTGAAGCGTATATCAAGGGGTTTCCCAAAATGCAAGTCAATATAATTTGTGATTCACATGGATATTACATTATTGACGTCTTAAAATCAGTCTATAAGAGAGCATCACCCTTACCTGAAGCTGTTCATGAATATATGAGAAAGCTACGCAGTAGACCATTCATGCGCATAGGTGCATTTTCAGAGGATGGTGTTGAATATTTCCATACAACTTTACAAAACTGGAAAAGATATATGAATGAAGACGTTAACCCAGAGATGATAGAACTATTCGGAATATCGATTCAGTATTATGGGTACGACGACGATCCACCAAATATCACCATCTATCGTGATATAGACGTAGCATAAGGATACTTCCTCACCCATAAATTACAAATCCATTTCTCACCAGACTTTACAGGTTTTCCACTATGTAAAGCCTTGGACGTCATCATCTCATAATTATCAAGTGTATCAAAGAAGAGGGCGTCACCCGCCCTCAATTTATACTCATTTCCCAAGTTTGGAAACTCAGTCTCACCACCTTCATAGTCATCATTGAGTGCTAAAATGAATGTATACATTCTCATGTTACTTTCATTTTCAAATGCATCTTGGTGAGATTTATAATGCCCCCCTGGTTTATACTTGAGAACTTGAAGTTTCTCACAATTATCAATTGGTCTATCAATGTACTTGACACACTTACGAATAACAGAATCAATAATTGGATCTTCACGACCCAACCACGTAGTCTCACTTTTACGAACAGTTTCATCCATAGTCGCATTTACATCAATTGTTGATGGTTTGAGTTCTTTTTCAGCACTCTCTATGATATGTTTCCTCTCCTCTGGAGTTAAAAAGTTATGATAAATTTTAGGTTGTGGATACATTGGTAACAAGTAAATGACCAATATGATCAAAAACAATAGGAGTATCATCTTATTGTAGTCATATAAAAATATTCATGGGTAACTTGCAATTATATCTTGTCCGAATTGTTTCTATAATTTCATTCCCATAATCTATAATTTTCTGTAACAAATCTATAATTTCATCATGACGCTGTGGTTCAAGTACATATTGTCTGAGGATATCACCCCCTGTATTTGCCACCATTTCAAAAATATTAGAGATATCTCGAATTTTCTCTTTGTATTTTTCTTGACGCTGTAAATACTGTTTGAAATCTACTAAATCTATATCATTGAGCATATACCCCACACGAATTTGTAAATTATCAACGGGTCTCGTATCAAGATACATATTTTCTCGTTCAACTTGATGTACCATCATAGAGTATCGAAGTATCTCATTGGTAGCTCCCATCTCCCTAAGTTCCCTAAATGTTGGTACACCCCCACATGGGATATCTCCGTGTTCTCGAGACAGCATTGTTTTCTTCTTGAATTCTATAAAGTGTGGGTTATGTATTCGCCCAGTTTCGATTTCACCTGTCCGCCAGTTGAATGCTGTGTGGCAACTTATGCACCACATCTGTGCACACCCACTTGTTTTATGTATAACAGTTCCACATTTTGGACATGATTTACTATCTTTATTTAAAAGTTTCATCGTTTCTACAACTTCTGGGTCGCACTGGTGATCTTCTGATAGAACCTCATTACAGGATTTACAATAGTTTGACTCACATAATCCACAAAACCATTGTTCATTTAAAAACCCCTTACATTCTTCGACTGGACACTGACGAATAAAACGCCTAGGTTCTGCATCTACAAATGTTCCATGATTTCGAAGTTGTTCTAAATGACGATAGGTACCTTCCATTTCTCGATAAAGTGTTTGAATTTCCAGTGGTATTTTGTTAGTAACTTCATACGTTTCTCGGTACAAATGATGAAGATCTAATAGGCGTTCTTTTTGTGATCGAATTATACGATGAAGTCGTCTCATCTGTATTACTCGTTCAACTTCAGGTTGTGTCTCGGGCATTAGAGCCCTTTCCCTTTCATATAGAACATTCTCACGATGTCGTCTAAGTTCTGTGTTTCGGAAATATTTGGTACAAAATAAATCTACGAATTCCCGGTTCCATAAAGTCTTACATCCCATACAATGTGGGTCTTCGAACGAGGAAAGTATATATCTTTGAGAACATGTTCTACAACTCGTTAAATCACAAAAAGGACACTTAACTTTTTTGTGATTTATCTTATTTAATTTCTCACAACATACATCACAATTTTCCATTAACTTAAAGGAAGTTTATTTCTTTAATTATTGAAAGTCTACAAATTGGCTAATCATCTCACGTGTATCATCTCTCTCATAGACTGTCTGTGCAAAAAAGAGAGTCATGTCCGCCTGACCATATGACAAGTACGTACCTCGGTACTTCTCATAAATAGTTACGAGTTCATCTAAATTATTGTCACACCATTCCTCCACATCCTCCTTCGTCATGTCTCTATGAAGACCTTTTTCGATAAAGTCAGCAACCTCGTCGCTGAGAGGCATGTCGGTAATCACTGAGCAATCGTCGTCTGGGTGATTCATTTTTAGATGCATTTTTAGATATCTAAGACTCACTTAGGTAGTTCATTTTGAGCATTTTCATATGCCTTCAGAACCTGACCCACTGTGGTGGCCCTTTGTATGCGACCGGTATATATCTTTTTTCGGTTCTTCGGTATATTGAAGTTTCGACTGTTAATCTTTGCTTGATAACTGGATTTGTTCATCATGGTCGCTCGCTTTTCCGCATTTCTTTTCAACTTATCCTTGGCGGCGTTGCGGGCTCCCTCAGCCGCTTTTCTAATAAGTAACTTACCCGCATTGTTGGCTTTCTTCACGTTTACCTGTGTACTTGGTGCGAATTTCCTTGCCAGTTTTATACGTTCTGTACCCGTGGCTTGACTGATCGCCGTCTTTTGGGTGGCAGTTTTTACCGCATTCATGACCCGCTTTTCCTTATTTTTTTGGACGAGGGCTCTAAATGAAGGCTTATTGGGCTTGGGTGCATTAGGGGGGATAGGTTCCAATTTCTTAGCTTTCTTGGCTTTTTCTTTTTCTGAAATCTCTCGATTTTCCATAACCGCCTTATTCCTAATCTCTTTCATCTTATTGAGATTTTGATTCTTGAATGCAACATCGAGCTGACCCTTGAACACCCTTTTCCTATTTTGTGGTAATTTCTTGAGTGTATTGATAGCAGAAATCAATGGTTTCTTATTTTCGTTGGTAAGTTTCTCAAATGTGGGATTATTTTGCATGGCTGGTTCGAATGTAGGGTTAGGTTTCATGTTTGGCTTGTTATTGTTATTGTTGCTATTACTGTTCTCATATACGGGTTTATTGTTAGCCACCACCTTGTTAAGAATACCCTTTACGAGAGGTCCAGTGACATTAGAAATCCCCTTTTCAAAGAGATTCCGTGTATTCTTTACATTTTTATTGAGTTTCATCACCATATCAGTGTATTCACGTTGTTCCCTAGGTGTGAGTGCACTCTTCTTAATCTCATTTCTCAACTTGACTCTATTATCCAAGTTCATATCGAGAGTGTTGAGTTCTTTCATCGTCTTAGCACTCATGATAGCTGGTTTCCATTTACCGATTCTCCCGAAAGGATTGGTGACTATATTTTTTGTTTTTTTGATGAGTGCGTTTCTTTTGGGTCCCAGGTTCAAGTTATTGAATGCAGTGGCGGCGTTGAAGTTATTCGTTTTTTCGGGTTTCGCACGTTCCTTTGTTATACTCTTACCCTTGATACGACCAGCACCTCTCTTTTGAGCTTTGTTTAAGTTCCGTGTTTCTATGAACTCCGTGACATCCGCATTTGTGAGACCCTTAATCTTCTTGAGTTTGGATTCTACATCTTTGCGAGTATTCGCATTGATGATACCACGAATCGCCTTTAGGTTTGTTCCGGGTCTATTTAATTGAGCTATGTACTTTTTCTTCATGTTTTCAGGTAAAGATGTCGAGCGAACATAGTTTTGGAGTTCCCGAGCATCCTTCATTGTATTGAGTGTTTCGAGTGTATATATAGTATTTTCAGTATTTTTCACCACCGCCCTCTCCTTGCGCTTCGCTTCACCGGCACGTTGTTTATTGAGAATGTTCAAAGCTTTACCCGCATTGAAATTGTTTTCTGTTTTATTTACGGCACGATTGATCGTCGTTTGCTTACCAGTCTTTTTAGCCTCGTTGATATTCTGTGCTCTCTTCTTGATAGGTTCAATGTTAGTATTCGCATTCTTAACCTCGCTCATGAACTTCGTCTTCTGTTCATTGGTCAGGTTCGTGAGACCGTTGAGTGAAGTACGAAGTTCCGTCTGTTTGGTGGCGAATGCATTTTTGACATTCTTCAATTGGGTGTTTAGTGTTGTGATTTCTTTCTCGAGAACACCCACATTTTCTTTGAGTGTAACTCGGTTGATAAACGTATTCTTATTCGCATTAGTGAGAAGTGTTTTATTCATGAATGTACGAAGGTTCTTCTTCTTTCCAACCACAGTATTCGCATTTAGGGAAGCCCTCTTTTGATTTGCCTCTTCTCTCACCTTGTTCGCCGTCAGTAAACCCTTTTTGAAATTCTCAACAAGTTTGTTTCCAGTTTCACCGATGTTCAACGAGGAAACATAGTCGGCAATATTTCTTTCACCAGCTTTTTTCTTTTTCATGGAAACATTCCGTACCTGAGCGTTACGAATGATGACACCAAGGTTTGCGTTTGGTTGCTTAAGTTTTGTTCGGAATTCAGTCTTGTTATTTTTACTCAAGTTTGTTAGATTTTTCAAAGTGTTTTCAAGTTTCTCTTGGTTCCGTGTTTGACGAATGGTGGAGGCATTCATTTTGGCAGAGTTTAACGTCTTGTCAGGGTTCTGAGTAAATAAATTGCGTATTTTCTGTTTGTTTTCTTCGGAAAGATTTAGACGACCCATATGAGAATTGAGTTCCGAAATTTCTTTCGTACGTTTTTCAACCTTCTTTTGTTCGACAAGTTTCTTCGCATTTGCTTCAAAACCGTTGACATTTCCGGGAGCTCTGTTAAACTTTGAGAGTATAGATTTTTTGTCTTGTTCATCAAGATTTATACTTTTCAGAATTTCTTCTAATTTCTTTCGGTTCTCAGCAACATTCTCTCCATTTCTTTGTTTCTTAATGGAATTTGCCTTACGTTTCATAGTGTTAACATTCTTCACCGTGTTAAACTCGAGCATGATCGCATTACGATCAGACACATTAAGATTGAGTGTTTCGTCGAGATACGTGTAAAGTTCCTGCTTTTGTACCTTTATTTTTGTATCGCTGATGTTATTTTTTAATTTTTTTACATTTTCTAACAAAGTACCTAAAGAGTTATTTTGATTTTTAAAACGTTTGAGGAAACGTTCCCTATTTTCCTGGTTCAAATCATCCATGACATTTACAAGTTTACGAAGGTCTTCCTTCTTTTTTCCGATGAGAATACCATTTAGTTTGTTTTTGAGACGCTGCACATTGTTCATAGATTTAATTGCGATCAAGTTACTGGAAATGTTAATATTTCTATTCAGTGCTCGTCGAGCGATATTTTTCTTATTCCGACCAATGTACGCATTGTTGATCTTACTGTTCAAATTTTTTACATTATTCATATTTTTGACATTTACGTTAAAGTTGAGGTTAAGTTTATTTTCTTCACGAGCCTTGCGAATACGCTCGGATAGACGATTCTTTTCACCGGAGAGACCCCCAGTTTTTTTAGCTTTTTCTCGTAGAGTATTCATATTACGAGGGTTTAAGTTGAAATTCTTCATGATTGTTTCGATGTCCTCGGGTTTGAGTTTGAGTTCATCGGTAATATATTTTCGAAGTGATAATTCCTTTTCCTTCTTAAAATTTCCTTGTAATTTTGATGCCAAATTCGTCACATTCTCAGGTGTCATCGTCGTGTAATACTCCCATTCTTGTAAGATAAACTTACGATCCTCATTTTTCAAATTGTATTGCTTGAGGACTTGACTGATATTTTCTTTTTGAGTAGATATTTCCTTCATATATTTGTCTGCGTCACGTTTGATTCTATTGATAGAATTTCCTTTTGATATTTGGTTATAAAACTGATTTCGCTCTACAACTGGAACCTTGCGTTCATCTAAAAATTCAGTGAGTTCTAGACGTTTCTTCTTTTGGATAATAGTGTTCGCCATAGTACGACTTTCATTCAAAGATGCATTTTGGCGTATCACAGATTGAATGTTTTCATTGGTGAGACCGAGACCCTTCATGTATTTTGTGATTTCAGATTTTTTAGAATTCTTTGTTGATTGTATAGCATTTTCAATCTGCTTTTCAACAGTCTTCATATTTTTTAAAGTTTTGATGGCTGTGATTTTATTCATGTAGTCATTCTTCACACCCGCATTTATGATTTTATTGGATAGAGTATTTCTTGTTTTGTTGATGACACCATTGATCACTGTGTCAACTTTACGACCCACTTCTTCAATCTTATTATTCGTCATAGTCGTGTTAAAATTAAAAACAACTCCATACTCACGAGCTTCCTTTATCTTGTCTATGACAACTCGTTTCTTACTATTGATATCACCCCTTTTCGCAACTTCTTTGTTTATAGACGCCTTAATATTCGATAGGGATACATTAGAATTTTTAAACTGCTGAATGAATGTAGACTTGTTAATGTTCAAAGGTTCCAAATATTGTTCCAATTCATCAAGATTTTTAGAACGTTTCGTATTCTTCACTCTTTGTATTTCTGTATTGATTTCTTTGCGAAGTACATTTAGATTGGTACTGTTGACATTGACTTGCTTGATGAATGCATTCTTTTTGTTTTGTGGAAGAGTTTTATTTTGATTGATGTAGTTTTTCACTTCACGTCTACGTTCAGTCAGGAGTTCTAGCTTACTTGTCTTCTCAGCGGCTTTCTTGTTCGCACCAGCGGTGTTGATAGCATTACGAAGTTGTACCATCTTTTCAACATTCTGTAGTTTTTCGATATTGGGAGAATAGTTTATGTTCAAAGATTTCGCTTTTTCATAGAGCTTCTTCTTACCCCCATCAATCATGCGTACCTTAGTGGCATTGACGTCAGCATTTGTTTCAATTTTGAAAATAGTCGCTTTTATGTCGGCATCGAGATTCATTTCACGAGCAATGTTGGACAGTGCCTTAATTTTCTGTGCAAATACACCTCCCGTCTTCGCAGTGCCAGCAGTTATGATCCTCTTTTCGAGGTTCTCCGCCGCCGGCATGAGACGAAGTTTCGAAATGCTATTTGAGAAATTGTTATAGACATTCAATTGTTTCGCAAGTGTTGTGAGACGTTCCTTTTCTGTACCAATTTTACCCACATTTCTCGTAATTTTAAGATTTTTAGCTTCGGTCACTAGTTTATTGATATTTTTGTTTCCATTGTTAAACCGGGACATGATTGAATTTTTATTTTGAGCATTGATATTGAGTTCATCGAGGCGCTTCACGAGACGTATTCTCATATTCTCAGCACCACCACGAGCGACTTCACTCTCTTTGACCTTGGCTTCACGCTTCAATACATTAATACTTTCTCCCTTATTGAAACGTGTAAGAAACTTATTTTTGTTTGTCTGATTAATATTTAATGGTGTGAGGAAGGTGAGAAGATTTTGTTTGATGAGTGATTCCTTTTCTTTTTTCCTTTGTTCGAAAAGTTGAGTGGCTCGATTTTTCAGAGAGTTCAAATTGGTTTCATTGTCAATGCTATTTTGGAGACTTTTCTTGTCTTCATCGGAAAGTTTTACATTAATAATCATAGTCATAAACTTTTGTTTTTGACTGGTAATGTAGTCGGTACGTTTGGTTTCATTATTCTTCTTAGCCTCCTCTATAAGTGTTTGTATATTCACACCTTCAGCTTTCGATCTCGACTTGAATGACAATTTACTCGAATTGTTAATAAACGGAAGTGTCGCCAAGATTATATTCATCTTTTGTTCATTCGTCCTCACAATATTATTCATTTCATCTGATTTGAGTTGCGCTTCAGCTTCTAACTGTTCCAAACTATCACTTACCATGCGGTTGATAAAAGTCTGTCGATTCACATTTGAGAGTGACATCTTACCAATCTTTGACAGGAATTCACTCTCAAGTTCGCGATACTTTATGGCTTCATCTATGACACTTTGACGATTCACACCACCCACTCCCAATTTATTGACAAATGGTTTCTCTCTTTTCAAACCAATCTTCCTGATTCGATTGGTCGCTATATTGAGCTTGATGTTCGTCTCCACAATTGGTGCATTAGGGACATTGGGTGCTTTAGGGACCTTGGCCTCCGGTCCCTCAAACACGGTACCTCCTGCATTTACATAGTACCCCGTGCCCTGATTTCCAATTTTGAATGCGTATCCCTTCTTGGTACCCTTAAATGTACTCGATGGTATAAAGTTTCGTTTAGGTCCGAATAAGCTCTCGAGAAAAGATGTCTTAGGTTTTTTAACGGCACTCACCCGGCCATTAAGAAATTTTGGCTTTTGACCTCTCACGAACAAACCACCCTTAGGGAAATTTACACGAGTAGTACGTGTATTGTTCGCCACTACTACTGTGTTGTTGAACCTGTTCACATTGTTCGTCCTCACTGCTGTGTTATTGAACCTGTTCACGTTGTTCGTCCTCACTGCTGTGTTATTGAACCTGTTCACATTGTTCGTCCTCACTGCCGTGTTATTGAACCTGTTCACATTGTTCGTCCTCACTGCTGTGTTAGCGTTATTGTTCGTCACTACTGTGTTATTGAACCTGTTCACTGCTGTGTTAGCGTTATTGTTCGTCACTGCTGTGTTATTGAACCTGTTCACTGCTGTGTTAGCGTTATTGTTCACCACTGCTGTGTTGTTGAACTGGTCCTTCTTGACTGGAGGAACATACTTTCTTCCAATCTTTACAGGTTCATGAATTTTCATGAACCTCAGACGCTTACCGATAGAATCGATCATTTGACTCTTCGTCATCTGGTCAAGTTGTTTGAGACCAACCTTTCGCGCGACCCTCTTAATATCGACACGCTTAGACGACGAATCAAAGAGTATCTCATAATCCCCAACGGTTAAAGGTGACTTCTTATCGACGAGGTACGTCTTGTTTGAGCTCATAATCAAAGGTGGGAGAGGTAACTTCCCTGCCTTGATATCGTCATAGACTTGGCATGTTTGTTCTTTTGTCAGTTTAATACTGTGTCCTGTGTTCATCTTGATGAGTTTTCTCAGGATGTCAAGATCTGCGTCTGGATCGCAAACCTCAATCATATATAGTAAACTGATAAAAAAAGTGTTATGTCGAATATCCAATTGTATACAATCGTAACTTCTCTTCGTATTCCATGCTGAAATCAAATATATCGGTGCATCCTATATTAATCTCTATCACATCTACAGGTGTTTTGAAGGTCTCACGATTTGATAATGCTGAACGAATGAGTATATCCACAAATTGTTTGGGATTATCAATACTTTCTCGATATATTTTGTCCATTTTAATTCTAATACACGTAACTTCGTGTGGTTTCTTATCTAAAAACGGTGTGAGTGGAAATTCTTCCTTCATCCCACCATCCACGTATGTATTTCCTTCGTAGTTTCCACATGCAAATATGAAAGGCACCGCCATGCTCATACATACAGCATCAATCACCTTCATAGTGGGGTGTGTATCTCGTGAAAAATAGACAGTCTCAGTGGTGTTCAGACAATACGCTGAAATATATATTTTAGTTTCTAATTCTTCAAAGGTTGGATCACAACCACATATGTCCACCAACTTTTTACGAATAGGGCCCATATCAACAAAACCAAATTTGTTAAAAAATGACCCTATGCGTATTTTAACAAAATTGGGGATATTTAATGATAAAGATATATCCAAGATTTCATCTATGGACATCCCCATTGCCAAAAACAATGCCAAAATTGCACCCGCTGAAGATCCAGATATTTCTTTCACATCTGCAAGTGAAGATTCACGTGTCTTTAAAGCACCAATGAGTGAAAATATTCCCATAGACGCTGGTCCAAGTACCAGATACTTCATCTTCTTACTTAATAGAACTGAGGAAATTGGCGACGCAAAAGCGCAAACACAACCGCAAACACAACCGCATGTGTCACAACAGCGGGGAGACTGGTCTGCCCGGAGCGGACGACACCACCCGACCCTGGGGGGAGAGTGAGCAACAGACCGGGGCTGAGAGCTAAGAAGAGAGTGGTGGTCACGAGAAGGTCGGTCTTGGTCAACACGATACCCATAGCCTTGGCGATGAGACTGTACACGAGAAAGAACACGAGCGCGTGGAAGAACACGGCGGGTGGAGCAGTTTTGCGGTTCATGAACTTGACGTTCTTGCCCGCGGTGGTCACGAGAACACCGGGGCTGAGCGCAAGAAAAAGAGCGGCGGGTATGGCAACTTTCTGAGAAGTGATATCGGGGAGCATTTAATATACGTCTATATATTTTTCCATGAACTCTGTAAAATGATAAAATGTGGCACCCCGCATAATCTCCTCGTGTAGTTCGTTATTATTGATGATTCGCCTGACATTTTTCCATATATGGTACAAATGTTCATCAAACCATCGTCCTTGTTCACGATAAGGGTCGTGTTCCTCGTAACAAAACGCAACAAAGTCACAGAATTCCCCTGAATGTTCGATGTGTGCATCGTAAAGGAGTGTCCTGATGGTATTCCACATCGCATGTAATTCTTCTGAGTATTCGACTTCCCAGTCTTCGATATTCAGAGGAGTGTATTCATTAAATTCATCGTCGTCACTCACATCGGCATCAAGGCCGTTGTTCGCTTCGTATACGTATTGGCTCCAGACCATGTTTAGTTACTTATCTTCTTTTTCGGGCTTCTCCTTTATACCACTTAGGGAGATTGAAGTGGATTCTTTCGTTTTAAGTCCATCTTTGATGGCATTTAGGGCTCCTTCGACCTTAGTTTCGTCTCCACCGAAGAATGTCATTAGACCTTCCTTGATGGCATCTTTACTCATACCAGACTTCCTGACTGATTTACGTATGCTAATTTTACCCTTCCTGAGGTTAATCGTATCGATACCTTGTTCGACCATATGCTTTTTTACCTTTTCCTTGAGACGTTTTTCCTCCTGAGTGAGAACCTTGATATCAGATTTCGCCTCGGTTAATTGTTTTGTGAGCTCTACCAGTTTAGATACATTCTCGGAGAGATCAGGTGCAACAGATGACATGGTTATTATTAAATACTAGAACTAAATCTTTAAGCGCAAAGTCCACGCTGCATGAGGTCAGGGACGATGGTGGAGTTGTTCCACACGAATGGCGCCTTGGGGTTGGGGGGGTCCTTGCGGATCTGCTGGTTAGCATTACGGAGGGCACCACCGACAGTCTCGGGGAAACCAATCTGCTTACGGGGTTCAAGGAAGTTTTGTCCCTTGAGGATGTCCTCTGGGGCAAACTGACCGAAATCTTCCGCCGAGGCAACCTCACGAGGGAGCAGGGAGGACGCGAGACCGGTACCCTTGTTCATACCACCACATATAGTGTCTACTGGGCCAGCCGAAGGGCCAGCCGAAGGGCCAGCAGAGGGTGCCATGCCGAAAGGCGTGTATTCACGCTCGACGATGGTGTAGCTTGACTTGTTGTTCATGGAAAAAAGGATGAAGATCAATGCAGCGACGGCGACCAACATGAAGATGTTCTGTGTACGACCCTTCATTATCTTTTATATACTGTTAACAAATTTTTTTATTCTTCCTCCTCGTCGACAAATGCATACTGGTCTGGGTATACATCTAGGATAGGATCTGGATGAACCTTGACCTGGACAATATTCCAGGTTGGGCCAAATGCCTTCTTGGCGAACCAAAGTCCGGCAAATTCGAGAATGACATTACAGTTTTTCCCTGGCTGAAGGGTCTCAAAGTCGACGAGCTCCTGCTGCGCGTTGTATACCTTGGTGACCTCGAGACGATCGCATGTCATCATACCACCCTCAAGGTTTGAAGTGTAGGCACCCTTGACGACACCTTCTGAAAGCTTCTTACCAAACCAGGTCTCACAATTCTCGAGGGCCGCCTCCAGGTTCTGAGTATCGATACCCTCAACCTTCTTGGTGTTCGCCTCTGATACGATATCAATCACGATCTCGCCTGAGACGTCGGCAACCTTCACCTTGTTTAGTTGAACAAAACACTTACGCTTTTCGTCGTTGAGAGCCTTTACGAAATAGAGGCCATCTTCACCTTTGGCTGGAGCGTTGTAGAACATTTATGTCTATATTAGGTTTCATTTCTTTAACCCAACAAACGGGATATTCGCAGCCTTATTGAGTAGCATTTTTGGTACCCACTGGTTTCTCCTGGGGTTATACCCATAGAGTGTTTTGGAGGTGTTCATATTCTTAGGGAGTGTTTTGGCATTTTCTGGGCGTAGTGAATATTCATTTTTCACATAGGCTGCGTTTGTGACATTCTTCCACTTGAGATTCTTTACGTTAAAACGTTTGTTTCCTGAAGATTTCTTGTATCCCTCTATATTGGTGTTTTTCACTACAGTTTTGAGACCATGTACGATTTGTTTGGACAGTTTATCACTCGATGGTTTAGTCGTGAAGTTTTTGTACTTCCCTGGCTCAACTTTCATGGCTTTGCTTATGGAAATATTTACTGGCTGTGTGGGTACTCTCTTCTTTGTGATAATCTTGGGGGATACCTTCTTGAAAACGTCATCCATGGAATTAGACACCTTGATGCGTTTATCGAAAAGCTGCGCCAATCGGATAAGTCTCTGCCTATCCCTTTCCTTCTTCTCTGGGCGAAGATTGAGTTTCTGCATCAGATAGATATCCTCAATAAGAAATTCCTTACTCGCTACAAGTATACGCTTATCATTTATCAATTTTCCAGTGTCTACATTACGGTATGTGATACCCCTCTTTTTCGTGAGTGCCACTTCATATCCAAACTCCTTGGGGCGCATAAAAGGGATGTCAAGAATGCCACCCATATTGAAGTCCTCAATCTTGTTAGATTTTGGTGAGAAAAGTCGCATATTTAAATCGAGTGCAAAAAGTTCTACATCGATGAAGATGTCACCCTTACCAGGTCGATTAGTGTTGGAAGTCTTCTTTTTCTTAATCAGGGAATATCTCCGTGTAACAAAAGGACCTTTCTGTTTGAAACCAATCCCCAAAAACTTGAACAACTTGGAGTGTGTCTTTTGCATCGACATAATTCGCTTGTTAATACGCAAATTGAGACGCTTAGCTAATTCCCCCAGTTTGTTCCATAGTAGGAGTTTGACTGCTTGTAGTTTTCCGAAATATTTATCATTCATCGGAATCCTGGGTACAAACTTTGCATCAATATCACTCGTGACGATTCGAGAGTTGAAATCGACATATAAATTGAATGCCTCTCCACCACTCACAATAAGATCACCTGAGGAACTCAAGAACTTGGTGAGATCCCCAATTGTGTCCAATATGATATCACGAATGGAATCAGTAACAAACACGTACATGATCTTTTCAAAATCTTTATCGATATGAGTACTTTTGACCCGATCACGGAACTTACCAAAGTCCCTCTGTAAGTTTCGATCGTAGTATTTTTTTAATTTAGCATCCTTGAAAAATAAATTTTCATTCATAAATTTATCAATCGCAGCCTTCGAATAAATCTTATCATCCATTATTATATCGTGATATAATAAATGGTATGCAACGTTATCGAAGAATGTCGGTGCTATTCATACACAGGTGAGAAGGAACAATTCTGTGGTGCGAGAAAAGGACCAAATGTTCTACCATGTCCGAGTGATTGTTGTGCGGGTGGTTGCCCTGATGACGGATCTAGACAACCATTTCGTTATATAGACAGGCCACCATTTGTCACATTAGGTAATCGTGGATTTGTCTTTTTATTATGGCTGATTGTGACCATGTCAATTATCTACTTCTTCAGACACTTAAAGATTAAGCAGGTAAGAAATATATAATGTCTCTTGAAAACATCGAACTCGAACTTACCGCCCTCCGCACCGATGTTAAGAACCTGGCCAAGCTTATTCGTAAGGTCAAGAACATTCAGGAAGACCCCGATGGTGAAAAAGCTAAGGCTCGTGCTGCCAACAACGGCTTCAACCGCAAGCAAGATGTGACGCCTAAGTTGCGCACATTCCTCGGTCTTCCCGCTGAAGAACTCATCTCCCGCTCGGAGGTGACCAAATTCATTAACAAGTACATCACCGAAAAGGGTCTCAAACATCCCGAAAACGGTCGCCAAATCGTCCTCGACGATACACTCCGTGACCTCCTCGCACCCCCCGCTGACGTTGTGGTTACTTACCTTAACTTGCAGAAGTACCTCAGCCCTCATTACATCAAAAAGGAGGCTTAAAAAATAAACACATTCTATACTAAAACATGGTGACTTTCCTTACAAAGGAGAGCGCTGAACAACTTGTTGGTACAAAAGTAAAAGACCTTGCTTTGTACCAAAGAGCTTTTACACATAAATCTGCTCTCAAGGAGTATGAACAATTTACAGAGTCCTTTGAAACACTCGAATTTATTGGTGACTCGGTCCTCGGGTTTGTCATCACTAAGTTTTTGTTTGATAGACATGAAAGTAAACAAGAAGGTTTCCTCACGAAAGCTCGTACCAAGCTTGTACGTGGTGAAACCCTGGCTAAAATTGCTACAAAGTTGGGTCTAGAGAAGTTTGTCATCATGGACGAAAAGGGGTTAAGAAATAACTGGAACAATAACCCCAAGATTTTGGAAGATGTTTTTGAAGCACTGATCGGGGCTCTGTACATGGACCTGGGTCTTCTTCACACGAAAGAATTCATTCTTAGGATTTACCAAGATCCTAACTTTGTTGATATGAACTCTATCATGGTGGATGATAACTTCAAGGACAAATTAATGCGCCACTGTCAAATTCAGAACTGGCCACTTCCCGAATATCGTGTCGCAGCACACCACGAGGGGTTGTTCTACATCGACATCTACATCAATGACGGTTTTGTTGCCAGGGGTGTCGCAAAGAGTAAGAAACAAGCTGAACAAAATAGTTGCATGAGCTACTTTCATGCACAAGATGAAGTTAAAAACTACAACTATAATTAATGTAAGATGCACCCGAATGTTAAAGCGCTACTTGAAATTGAATTCGCTGCCCAGAAAAGCGAGGAATGGCTTGCTCTCCGTGGAAACATGCTTACAGCGAGTGACGCGGCCACAGCCATCGGTGTAAATAAATATGAAACACCCGCTGAACTTCTCCTAAAAAAGTGTGGACTCGGTGAGAAATTCATGGGTAATTCAGCTACAAGACATGGTGAGAAGTATGAGGATGAGGCACGCATTCTATATGAAGAGAGGCACGGGGAGGTTGTACACGAACTTGGCCTTTGTCCCCATCCGGTCCATAAATGGCTCGGTGGGAGTCCCGATGGCGTCTCTGAATCTGGGAAATTGGTGGAGATTAAATGCCCCCCGATGCGACAGATTGTACCTGGAGAAGTCCCTATCCATTACATGCCCCAGCTTCAATTATGTATGGAGATTTTAGACTTAGAAGAAGCAGATTTTATTCAATATAAACCAGCAGAGACCAATTGGCCTAAACCCGAAGAATTTGACGTCGTTAATGTTAAGCGAGACCCCGAATGGTGGAAAACCAACTACCCAATCATGAAGGAATTTTGGGAAAAGGTCCTCTATTTTAGGGAGCACCTAGATGAACTTCCACCACCTAAGTTGAAGAAGACTCGTAAGAAAAAGGAACCTGAACCAGTTATCTGTGAAGTGGAGTTACTCCCCGACGAAGATTATTACAATGACGACTGAAGACCAATACACGCTTGCTAAGAACACCCTAAATGGTAGACTTTTCGCCCCCTACCAGCGCGAAGGTGTTCTCTGGATGCTCACGATGGAAGCACAATCGTCGGGACCCAAAGGAGGCTTCCTCTGCGATGAAATGGGGTTGGGGAAATCCATCCAGTTAATTGCTACTATGCTTGGTAACCCGAAGCCTCGCACACTGATCATCTTACCCAAATCTATTATCACCCAATGGGCGGAAGAAATCAACCGATTTGCTCCCAATTTGACGATCAATATTTATGATGGTCCAGAACGGAAAATGAAAGAAGCTGATGTGACACTTGCGCCATACACATTACTGACGGTCAAGGGTGGGTCTGCAGATGCCAAGACGCCCCTCCATATGGTCCAATGGGATCGAGTCATTCTAGACGAAGCCCACGAGATTCGGAACAAGAAGTCCAAGTTGTTCAAGAGTGTATGTCGCCTCCAGACTCAAATCAGGTGGGTTGTGACGGGAACGCCAGTGTTCAACTCCATGGAGGATTTCGTGTCTCTGTGTACTTTCTTGGGTCTTTCCAAAGTGGTTGTACAGAGCATGACCAATAAGGTGAAAGATATCTACATTCTCAGACGCACCAAAGAAGACTTGGCCCAAATCAGTGAGCGTCTTCGTTTGCCACCATGTCACTTTGAGAATGTGGAACTTGATATGTACCCAGATGAGAAACAACTCTATGAGATTGTCTTCCTCGAGGCACAAGAGACGATCCGTGATGCGTTTAGACATGCACAGAGTTTAAACGCCAAGAACATGGTGATCTTGGAGTGTCTTTTGAGAGCTCGGCAGGTGATGATACATCCACAAATGTACATCGATGGTGTCGCCAAACAAACCGGCACAAAAGCGGAGAAATGGGTTGGACGTTCCAAGAAGATGGAGACTCTTTTCGAGATGGTCAATTCCCATCCCAGTGAGAAGACCCTCATTTTCTGTCAATTCCGAGGGGAGATGAATCACATCCAGAAGAACATGGAAAGACCTGTTTTCAGGATTGATGGGTCAGTTCCCAAGGAGGAGCGGGTCAATCAGATTGAGGGTTTCAAGAAGGCTGCACCAGGGGCTGTCTTTATCATTCAGATAAAGGCTGGGGGGCAAGGTCTCAACCTCCAAGAAGCGACGCGTGTATATATCACCGGTCCATCATGGAATCCTTCTACGGAATTACAGGCGATTGGTAGGAGTCACAGGACGGGTCAAACCAAACCAGTGTATGTCAAGAAACTGATCTACAAAGAGTGTGAGCGTTTTGTGAGTGTTGAGGAAGAAATTCTTGCGCTTCAGGGGCATAAGTCTATAGTGTGTTCAAAAGTGCTTAACGATGAACGAATTGAAAAACAAATCCCAGTGAACAGGACATCGGCAAAGATTTCAATTATGGACATCAGGAAAATTTTCAAAGCGTAAGATAAAGATGATTGGTTCCCGCGCTGAAGTTTTCCACGGTACCGCTGACAAGACCGCTGGTGGTCTTACAAAGAAGGGTCTCATGCAGGATTCCAAGGATGGTCGCATCAAGAGCAAGGCTGCGCACGATGCCGCCTTGAAGCGTATGAAGAAGGAGGGTAAGAAGGCTATGGTGAATGTATTCAAGCCCAAGGCGGGTGAGTTCAAGTTGCAGCCCAAGGAGGGTACGAAGGCTTACAAGAAGCTCATCAAGAAAATGTAAGTATAGAGTAAGAATGACTCTTGCTAAATGGGAGGAGTCTGTCAAAGTTGCTAAGATCAAATTAGGTTTGGACCCAAAGAAATTTACCAGGGTGCAAGGTAAATTGCTTAAGGAGGCTCAGGCTGTTTATAGTATTTTGCTTTTAAATAAATCTAAATCATAAATTGAAATCCCTTAAGATTCTGTGGCTCGTAGACTACGAGTTGATGGAGTTTCCAAGTACATCCAAACTTTCTGTTCAAGAAATACACACTATTGAGTTCAACACTAGCGTGTCCCGAATTTCTTGCATAGAGACCATTCGTCACTTCATCTTTTTTCGGGTTTTTATCCCCATCGAAAACATTCGCCTTAATCTGTTCTTCCATAGTCGTATCAACCTTGATGCGGAATTTAGGCTCACGACCAGGAGACTCCTTTACGTTCGAGTTGAACATAGGAAGTAGGTCTTCTTTGGACATCTTAGACCCAAAAATAACTTCACTTTGCTCGACGACAGCGTCTATGATTTTGTCCTCTACATTTCGCAATGATTTGTAAAATATGTTCATATAACTGTCTTCTTCATCGTGACCTTTCACGGCAAAGTCGATGTTGTACTTGGTAGGTCCAACCTCGGGTGTGAAGCCAGAGACACCGAAGGGCATGTACATACGGGGAAGTTGAACACGGAATGGTGTTCCTTGTTTTGTACAGACGACAATCTTTCGGTTATTGAATTCATTTATTTGGAGGTTTTCGATTGCTTTTTCCATGTATCTACTCTACTCTTCTAAACTTTAAGCTGAACATGCGACACAGTCGGGTTCAAGACTAAATTGGATTGGTCGAGCCTTAGCTTTTGACCTGAGGTAGTACATACCAGTCTTGAGACCAGCTTTCCAAGCATACATATGCATTGAGGAGAGCTTAGACATTGTGGGACTCTCTATGAAAAGATTCATAGATTGGGATTGATCGATGAAACGACCCCGGTCCGCTGCCATATCGATGATACACTTCTGACTAATTTCCCATACAGTCTTGTACAAATTCTTGATGTTCTCTGGAATATCCACAATGTTTTGGACAGACCCACCAGCCTTGACCATAAGATCCTTCATCTCCTTTGACCAGAGACCAATCTTCTTAAGATCATCGACGAGGTGCTTGTTCACGACCACGAATTCACCAGCGAGGGTGCGTCTCAGGTAAATATTAGTCGTATAGGGTTCGAAACACTCGTTGTTACCTAGGATTTGAGCCGTAGATGCCGTGGGCATTGGGGCCATGAGGAGACTGTTCCTAAGTCCCTTGGTCTTCACGCGTTCACGCATCGCATCCCAATCGTAGCGACCACTGAACTTGGTCTCACCCTCCCACATATCGGGTTGGAGAATACCTTGGGATGTTGGGGATCCCTCAAAACTCTCATAGGACCCCTCAACTTCTGCCAATTCAGAACTCGCTTCGAGGGCTGCGTGGTACATAGTCTCAAAGATGTGTGCGTTCATGAGACGAGACTCTTCACAGTCGAAGGGGAGACCACAGAGAATGAACACATCCGCGAGACCTTGGACACCTAGACCAATAGGGCGATGCTTCATGTTGGAACGCTTCGCAGTCTCCACGGGGTAGAAGTTCCGGTCGATGACACGATTGAGATTCTTCGTGACAGTCTTGGTCACCTCATGGAGCTTCTCGTAATCGAACGTCTTCGTCTCCTTGTTCACATACTTGGGGAGGGCGATAGAGGCCAGGTTGCACACGGAAGTCTCATCCTTGTTCGTGTACTCTATAATCTCGGTACACAAATTGGAACTCTTAATCACACCCAAGTTCTTTTGGTTACTCTTCGCATTACACGCATCCTTGTAGAGCATGTACGGTGTTCCTGTCTCTGTTTGCGACCTGATAATTGCCTTCCATACTTCAGAGGCTGGGACAGTCGAATGGGCGAGTCCTTCTTCCTCGTACTTGGTGTACAGTGCCTCAAACTCCTCCCCATAGACATCAGAGAGACCCTTTGCCGTGTCTGGACAGAAGAGTGACCATTTACCACCCTCCTCAACCCGTTTCATAAACAGATCGGGAATCCACATGGCCGAGAAAAGGTCTCTACATCTAGCCTCCTCATCACCTTGGTTGAGGCGAAGCTCTAGGAAGTCCATGATATCTGCGTGCCAGGGTTCGATATACACGGCAATAGACCCTTTACGGCGACCAGCCTGGTTCACATAGCGGGCTGTGGCATTGAAGACCCTAAGCATGGGAATAATACCATCGGATTGACCGTTGGTTCCCCGAATACGAGACTTATTGGCACGAATATCATGAATGTGCATACCGATACCACCAGCCCATTTACTGATTTGGGCACATTCTGTGAGGGTTCCATAGATACCATCGATGGAGTCTTCCTTGTTGGCGATGAGGAAGCACGAAGACATTTGGGGTCTAGGTGTACCAGCATTGAATAGGGTTGGGGTGGCGTGAATGAAGAGACCTTGGGACATCTTATCATATGTGTCAAGTACGGAGGGAATATCCTTTCCGTGGATACCAATGGCAACGCGCATGAAGAGGTACTGGGGTGTCTCGATTAACTTTCCATCAACGCGTTGAAGGTAGCCTTTTTCGAGAGTCTTGATACCAAAGTACCCAAAATCAAAGTCTCGATCACTCTTGATTTGATCCTTCACCTGCTGAGCAACTTCAACAACTTCGTCTGTGACGACACCAGCCTTCTGAAGCTTCTTCATGGCGAGATGGAAATTGTTGGGGCACACCTTATGGATGTTACTTGCGATAATACGGGTGGCGAGAACTTCGTAATCTGGTTCGGAGGTGATCATACCAACACAAATTTCAGCGGAGAGGGTGTCGATCTCCTGTGCAGTAATGTTATCGTACATAGAAGAAAATACCTGTTGTGCAACCTTGGAAGAGTCACATTTTTCAGAGAGTCCATATGTTAAATTCTTGATCCTATTGGTGACGTTGTCAAATTTCATTTCCTCAATACGACCTGAGCGTTTAATGACCCTCATATATCTAAAGTTCTCGTTTTATTTTTAACTTACTTCTTACACTCGAGATCCGCACTCCTCACGGACACGGTTCCAAAAGTCTCAAACTTTCGGTTGGGTTGGAGAAGATAAGTGTTCACGAAGAATGGACCCATTTCACCAGCCTTGGCCACGGGGGGGTAAGAGCCAACGAAGCAGGCTGGGGGTTTGCATGGAATTTCCTCAAAAGTTGGGGGCTTGCTGGCATACACTTCATTAAAGTCAGCGAAGTTCACCATTTACTATTTACACACAATTTTTTTCGGCGAGTATATTAAATGTGTGATAACCTCCACCTTGATTCCATCCAGCAGTGTGAGACTCCATTGAACACTCTTTTCTTTTCGGAATTCAATACAAATCTTATCCAGCGTGGCATCCGTCAGACGTTCAAGAACAAAACTGGTATTGCCATCGATTACCAAAACCCAGATGATTTATATGGTATCATGCGGATGGTCTTCATCAACAACTCTGGTGATCAATACAGTCAAGTGAATGAACAAGTCAGGGAGATTAACACTCGTGTCATCGCCACCGCCCTGTCCCAAATCCAAACCGGTGTGTCCCAATACATCGCTTATACCCGTGACATCGATACAATTAGTGTTCCCCTGGATCAACCAGTCAATACCAGTACCTACGGAAAGAAGATTGACTTCAATAACAAGATTGGTATCAATTAAAGATTGGAACCCAAAGAATAATAAGTCATGAGTCTAAACTACTACAAAGTAGAAACCGAGAAAGTGTGTAGATCAAAGGGGTGGGATCGAGCTGCTGTAGATACCGTATGGCTCTTACTGACAGAGGAGTTTGGTGAACTCGCATCTGCGATCAGACAGTATAAGAAAACGTTCAAGAAACAAAACCTCAAGAAGGAACGAGGCACCGATGTCATGATGGAAATGGGGGATGTATTCAGTTATCTCTTCCAACTGGCACATATGTTGAATGTTGATTTAGATAAAATGTGGGAAGTACATAAATATAAAATGAAGGACAAAAATTATAATGTGAACTAGTACTAACAGCGATGAGTACATTTATGCTCAACGACGAGGATACCATTAATGATGTGAACCCATTTGTCACACACGACTTTTCCCTCCCAGGGGGTGTGCGACAGACGGGTGATTTTGCGGATTTTGTTGAGATGAAGAAGCCTCTGCAGATGCCAGTGATGGAGAAGAGTGTCTTCTGTAGCACCGGTCTCTGTGCAGAACAAACCAAGCCCTGTCTCATTAAGAAGAAGGTACGTCCTCAACGTAATATTGATTACGGCTTTACACGCCCCATGAAACAGGTTATCGTGGGTGTCTCGAACAAGAGCATTCCCTATTTTTTGATATTTGTAGTCCTACTTCTCATTGTTCTAACTCTATTATACGTAAGACGTTGAGGAAGTATTCAAGCCTGGACTTGTTTGTACATTCCTGAATAGCGTGGGGGATATACTTCTTACATAACTTTTTAATGAATTCCATCTGCCAAGCACTCTCCATGTTTACACGGGGTGGTTGGAACGTTGAATCTATAATCTTTACAGCGTGTGCAATTCGTACGTAAGTCCTGTCACTTTTCTCATATGTGAGAACATTATCGAGGACAAGTTCAGCAATGCGTTGACGAACTTCGAGAGTCTTCTTGACCATGGTATCCAGGAACTTGTCATAGGGAATCGAACGCTTCTCAGATTGGACATGCATCCAATCAGCGAGGGGTTCGGTATTGATATAATCCGTGAAAGTTGAGTACCCCTTTCCTTTCATATATCGGTCATATACGATTTCAACGTATGAAAGGTCAGAGTCCACATCATGTACATGTTTAGCAGAACGGATAAAGGAAGTCATCTAGCTTTATGGTGAACTTTTTCTCTAAGTATAGAATAAAGAAATGATCGAGATAATTTTGCTTCTCGCATGCTGTTGTTTTATTTTCATAGTAGTATTGGCTGGGTGGTTTCTCAACAGGGGAGAAGAGGGTGACGAATGTAAGGGTAAAGACAAAAATGGTAAGTATGTGAGAGACGAAGACATTAAATGTGTCCTAAAATCGTGTGACACTGGGTACTACAAGTCTGGAAAAGAGTGTCTCGTTGACCAATCTGGTGTCGTTTGTGTTCCCACAGGTACACCAGATCCCCAGGGGACCTACCTCACAACCGTGAGTAATGTTTGTACTTTAAGTAGCTGTGCCACTGGTTATACAAAAGATGGTACTACATGCAGCCCAGGTCCCTCAGCCTGTAAACCAGACCAATCTTTCGATGCCCAGACTGGAACAGTGGCATGTGAGAGTATTGATGACTTTAAACCTGAAGCCGCTACATGGTGGGGTGCCGGTATCTCTAATGCACCCGTTTCTAGTGAAGAAGCCACTGCGGCGGGTATGTCACATACATTCCACGAATTGAGTTCCAGTGCAACCAATAAGAAATATATCGCGATGCGCAAAACTGACCAACATTGCAAAATGGTTGAAATCGATGTGACCAAGGTTGGTCCCAACTGTAACTATTCAATTAATGATGCTGGGTACTCGGGTATGGATGTAGCGGGTACTAGTGGGACAGCTTGTACGGCAACGACAGATGCTGAAGTTATTGCACAGTGGAATGCGAAGACTGCTACCCCCACTGCGAGGACCGCAGCCACTGATACCGGGTATGGACTTAAATCTATCAAGTATTCGATGTACTGTTAAAATTCCCAAATTTCATTATTGATAAGTTGATACAATCAACTCTTGAATAATAAATGATTTATATATAATTCCCTAAACGAACACCTAAGTGAGCCACCCACAATGTAAAAAGTATGTATTCAACTATTGCAAATAATAGCTTTTCCTATCTCCTGACGCTCGATGAGATACGAAAAGCCTTACCAGATGAGACGAGGCCCTCATGGATAAAGATTACGACAATCACTATGGTCTCGAGCTTTATCCAAGAGATTGATATAAAGCGACTCCGAAGCATTTTTGAGAGGATAGGGTCCTACAAGATGCGACGTGAGGGAACGACCACGGATGGTTTTGAGTGGAAGTTGAAACCGACGACGTTTTATAACCAAGTGACCCTAACGTACCACGACACCTACAGTACCAAGTCTGTCAAGGTGTTCCCCAACGGTTCGATTCAAGTTGCGGGGTGTTGTGACCTCTTTGACTGTAAGCGTATCATCACCCAACTCATCCAGATCTTCAAGAATTTTTTGGGATTGGAAATCAATGTTTCTAGTGATTCCTTCCGAGTTGTGATGATCAACTCCAACTTCAGTCTCAACTATAACGTCAACCTCATGAAAGTGGCTGACTGGTTCGAAGAGTACAATGACATCTTCAAAGTTTCTTTCGAACCAGACAGGTATTCAGCAGTGAAAATTAAATTCAAACCAGCCCATGACATGAAGGAGATTACTTGCAGTATCTTCAGTACTGGGAAGATCATTATCACTGGTGCGGAGACCCTAAAAGAGATTGCATTTGGATACAATATCATCAATCAACACATCAATGAAAATGTCGACATTAGAGTGTCTCGCACCGAGGAGACTGACGTCTTTGACATTTTCTTGGGGTATAAATGTGACCCTTTTATCAAAAAGCTCAGAGAGAAGGGGTTTGAATCTTGGATGAAGACGATTACTAATAGGCGAATTAATTTCTAATGGTATTGTAATAAAAATGTCTCAGCGACTTGGTATGGCCGACGGTCGGTGCTTCACCATTAACTCTTCAGCCCAGCTCTTTAACAATTACATCATGAAGCAGAACAACATTTCCTTCGAGGACAATTATTCGTACCGCCAACTTCTCCAAAAGCAAGGTCCCCAACTCATGTCGCAGGTACAGGAGCAACAGGGTAAGGCGAACTGCAACAACTGCAACGTACCCCTCCTCAAGATGCCCGATGTGTACTAACTGAGAGAAATCACCAAAAAAACTTTAAATCCTTCCTATAGAATGTCGACGTGTTCCATATGTCTCGGTGAAGTCCGATCGACGAGGACAAATCCTCCGATCCGATGTGGACACATATTTCATTCCCACTGTCTACAGAGGTGGAAAGACCAAGGTAAGAATACATGCCCAACTTGCAGGAAAGTATTTGATGCTTCTCAATTTAAGATTATAGTCACGATTCAAAACAATTACACAGCAGAGGCAAACTCTGTGTCCTTGAATGAGGAATCTATTTTTAATGTGATGGATCTTTTCGATATCAATTTTGACGTAGAAAATTTACCCGACCTAGACAGCATTCTTGCGGACCTTGGGATGAGTCTTACCGACTTTGATCCCAGTGTTCTTCACGCAGAATGAACTACAGTACCTCTCATAGTTTAGACCTGGATACTTCCTAGAAGCTTTGCGAGGATCCATGATAGCCTTTCCCTTCGCATCAGTCAGAAGTGGCCCAGTAGCCCACCCACGCTTGTGACTGAATACATTCGCCTTGAATACGATACGCTTACCAACTTTAAATGTACCAGCCTTCTTCACCCGTGATTCGGGAATCTCGAAGAATTTGGCAACGGATACGATAGTGTCACCAGTCTTGATTTTGTACTCCACCACACCATGTTGCTTGTAAAAATGGAAATCACCTTGACGGATATAGTTTGTGGGTCTCCCAGGAGAGACAAACATCATCACCTTGAAGTATCCCTTTTTACATTTTTCATTAGCTTTGACCATATAGACCTTCTTGGGGTTATCGGAGACGACACGTTTAGGAAGACCTGTACAGTGGGTGTAGTTGTGATTCCCGTTTGACATCCCAGACCGGTCACCAGGAATAGACTTTTGCCACCTGTATGCCTCATAGTCACCCACAGCATAGGCATAGCAGTTATTGTTTCCAATACCAGTCGTTGTTCCCCACCGTCTGTTTGTGAATTTACTTTCGGAACCACTCAGGGGTGGTGCCTTCATTTATAGTTTGTCCAGAAAAAAATATATGTACATAACAAATGATTCAAGAAGTTACCAAGGCTCAAACTAAGTCTGACGCACTCACCGAGTTCCTCGTCTTCGTGCTCACTGTGCTCATCAGCACTTTCCTACTCCGCCTCGTCTGGAACCGATCCCTGGTGAAGCACATCACCGTGCTCAAACCCATTTCTACCATGCTGGATGCTTTCGTGCTTGCTCTCGGTCTCCAAGTTGTTCGTGGTATTTAAACTTCCTTGTACCCAACAGTCTTCTCACCCTCAGGGCTGACGAGAGTGGGGAAGGCCTTCATACCCTTGCACTCCTCTTTGTCGCAATCGACAAAGGTGTGAGCCTTACCAGCCTTTTTCATGTGTTCCAATTGTTTACGAGTCCAACCACATCCCATGGTCCCGTAAACAGTCCAACCCTTCTCACCCTCCACAACCTTCTTGGCCTGTCCAGTTTTCATCAGAATGATGATGTTGATAATCGCAAGGATGATGAAAGCGAGCATTGTTTATACTATGGTACAATATTATTTTCGACGAATGATGGGCTTTCGTTTTTTTGGTATAGCTTTTAGCATGGCAGCTGCACGAGCTATCGCTGCTTTCTTATTGGCGGGAGATTGAAACTTCTTTTTAGGAACCATGATGATGACAGGCTTTTGAGGTTTGGGCATGGGAACCATCACGGTCTTTTCACCCGTAAAGAAAGGTTTAGAGAGAACCCCCTCGAAGCTCAAATTCACCGTCTTGTTACCCCTCAACCTATAGTTCTTTACAACATTCGAATTATTTACAAGATACTTGTCTGGTAAAAGAGACTGCACAAATGTTTTCACTATACGTTCCGTCGTGGTCCGTGGTTGTCGAACCATGGCGTGTATGGAATTT
>Ga0208414_1000753_pt1 | contig 28793 bp, 30 predicted proteins | sample AntAceMetag02UKE_FD_184770 | JGI IMG/M metagenome (GOLD analysis project Ga0208414, IMG submission 184770) | Saline lake microbial communities from Ace Lake, Antarctica - Antarctic Ace Lake Metagenome 02UKE (SPAdes) (version 2) | ecosystem: Environmental > Aquatic > Non-marine Saline and... | reverse complement strand
AATTACTTGCAAGGCGGTTTGCGCCATGAAGTCCGGTATGGGCAGTCTCGCCGATCGCATAAAGTCCATTAATGTCTGTCAGTCCCTCGATAGATGTATTAAGCCCACCACATGTGTAGTGAGCGGCTGGGACGACTGGAATGGGTTCTTTAGAAGCGTCTATCCCAAGCTCTAAGCACCGATTATAAATGTTGGGGAAATGCTCTTGGATGAAGGCTGCCCCTCTGTGTGAAATATCCAAGTAAACACAATCGACGCCATGTTTTTTCATCTCCGCATCTATACTCCTCGCGACAATGTCACGCGGCGCTAGCTCTGCGCGAGCATCGTGGTCGGGCATAAAACGGTGACCATTCGGTAGCAATAATAAACCACCTTCTCCTCGAACGGCTTCAGAGATCAAGAAGGATTTTGCCTCAGGGTGATACAGACAGGTTGGGTGAAACTGTATGAATTCCATGTTGGATACACTGCATCCAGCGCGCCATCCAATCGCAATGCCATCCCCAGTGGATGTGTCTGGATTGGTCGTATACAGATACGTTTTTCCTGCGCCACCCGTGGCTAGAATGACCGTGGGAGCCTGGATGGCGACCACCAGATCTTTATTTGAATCTAAAACGTAGATGCCGCAGCACTGCATTTTATTGGAGATGGGGTCTTTTTCAGTGATCAGATCGATGCCTACGTGATTCTCTAAAATGGTGATATTGGGGTGAGCACGAACCCGTTCTTCAAGGGTCGTTTGGACCGCGTGCCCGGTCGCATCATCTGCGTGAATAATCCTTCGAAAACTATGGCCTCCCTCCATGGTCAGGTGAAGCCCTGAGGACGTGTTGTTATCTTTAGTGAAATTCACACCTTGATCGATGAGCCATTCAATCCCTTGGGCACCTCTCTCAACCACCAAGCGAGTGACATCAAAGTCGCTTAGGTAGGCTCCAGCAATCATGGTGTCTTCAATGTGAGATTCATGCGTATCAAACGCGTCGACAACTGCCGCAATGCCGCCCTGGGCCCAGTTGCTCGCGCCGTCGGGCATGCTTTTTTTAGTTACGACAGCGACTCTCCGGTGTGGGGCGAGCTTCAGTGCACTGGCTAAACCAGCTAATCCACTGCCTAAAATGACTATGTCAAAACTGATCACTAGTGTAAGTTCTTTGATTGGATAGATTTTTGGCTAGAGTAACGCAATTACTAGCGTCGGATCAGCTTATTTTGACATGATTTAAATATGTTAAATATTGAGTATGTTCGGGGAACTCATTCCATTATTTGGTGCTCATACAGTTACGTATAAAAATACTAGGGGTAACATCATGGACTTATCACTCAATACCTATTTAAATGTTCCAGCGAATACCAGCAAGAAACAACAATCTGGTAAGCTCGTCGTTATGTCGGAAAGAGAAAAAGACAACGTTCTTGTATTGCGGGTCCAACGCGGTGATAAAGTCGCGTTTGAGCTGTTATTTACGAAGTATCAACGCAGAGTAAGTCGTTTAGTCTCGAGATTTATTCGTTCTGAGGCAGAGGTTGAGGATGTCGTTCAGGACTCCTTCATCAAGGCCTATAAAGCTTTGGCAAATTTTCGTGGAGACAGTGCGTTCTACACCTGGTTGTATCGAATAGCTGTCAATACTGCTAAAAATTATCTTGTAGCAGCGTCGAAACGCCCCATATCGCTAAGCCAGTTTGAAAAAAATGATGACGATGATTTTGAAGAAGATCGATTCATCAGTAACAGCACAACTCCTGAGTCAGAGCTGATTACAAAGCAGATCGCTGAGACCGTGAACAAAACAATTGACGAATTGCCTGCCGATCTGCGGGAGGCGATTATGTTGCGCGAAATTGAAGGTATGAGCTATGAGGATATTGCAGAAGCAATGGAATGTCCCATTGGTACGGTGAGATCCCGAATTTTTAGAGCTCGCGAGGCAATTTCACAAAAGATTAAGCCGATGTTAGACGTGGGAGAGGGTAAACGATGGTAAATAAAGAGCATATTTCTGGTCTCATGGATGGCGAGATGGGAGGTGAGCAGGAGGCTGCGGCGTATCAAGCGATCAAAAAATCAGTCGATGCAAGAGAGGTATGGCGCACTTATCATGTGATTGGTGACGTGATTCGTTCTGAGGGGCGTGCGGGGCTGTCACAAAGCCGTTTTCATGAGGCTTTGGCGGCGGAGCCGACATTAGTTGCTCCAATGATCAGTAGGATCAAGAAGCCGACTGAGTATTCCTGGATGAAGATTGCTGCTTCGTTTGCGGTCATGGCCGTTGTCGGGTGGTTGGGGGTTGCAGAGAATAGTCCAGTTGAGGTTCGAATAGCAAAACGAGATTTCGTGTCACAGGAGCAGCAAGTTGCTTTAGAAGAAGTGTATGAAGCTGGGATTGCGGAATATTTAGCAGCACATGAACAAGTCAATCCGCGAGGTTTGAGTTCTGGTGCTCTATTGAACAAGTCGGACGAGTAACGAGGCAATACCTAACCTTATGTGGAAATTTTTTCTTAGCCTAACGCTCGCTTTTCTCACCACAGCCTCGAGTATTCACGCCCAAGCGAAGTCGGTCCAGCTGAGTCAGCAGGATGCTTTAACTGCATTACAGCAAGTTGCCTATGCTGGGCAGACGTTAAATTATACGGGTGTATTTGTGATCCAAAAAGGAGATCTCTTCGAGACCTGCCGCATCACTCATCACGGCAGCGGGCCTAAAGAGTTGGAGAAGATAGTGCGTCTAGATGGCGATCAGCTGGAAATAACGCGCGTGGATGACAATGTTTTGGTGTATGTGCCAGACGATAAATACTTGAGAAGTAAAGCTGGTGTTCAAGAGCGGAGCTTCCCATCCCTAACCTCCAATCAACTGTCCACAGTAGGGGAAAACTACGATGTTTATGTAGGGGATGTGGACCGTATTGCGGGGCGGTTTGCAACGCACATCACGCTGTTGCCTCGGGACAAATTACGGTACCGACACGAACTTTGGGTAGATCAAAAGACAGGGCTACAAATTAAAGCTCAGATGTACTCGGAACGTAACGAATTAGTTGAGCAAATTATGTTTACTGAGGTGAACATAGGAAATCATGTAACCGAGGTGATGACTAGATCCGTCTATGAAGAGGCTGCCCTGACTTGGAGAATGGACCGGGGCGCGAGGAAGCAGTTGGGCGGTTCGTCCCTCGATAAGGCATGGTCGGTGAGTAAGCCACCGTCAGGGTTCAAACAAGTCATGAATTCGCAAAAAAGGATAGGTCATAAAGGTTCAAGGATTCATCTGGTCTTCTCAGACGGGTTCGCTGCGGTTTCGGTGTTTATCGATTCTCGTAGTGTGCGCGGTTTTAGCGCTGGACTAGGTAAACAAGGATCTTTAAACATCTACCGTCGAGTTGTTGACGACCAATTTGTGACAGTTCTTGGTGATGTCCCAGTAAATACTGTGAAGCAGATCGGCGATTCGTTGGTAAGGAATTAAAAAAATTCGGTTAGATAAAAAGTAGTTAATAGGATTATTGAAGGAGAGGTAAGCGTGAACGTTGCATTCAGAATTATTTTTGGTTTTTTTGCTCTACTACATATTTCACAAGTCGCAGCGGTTGAATTACCAAGTTTTGCTGATTTAGTTGAAGAGCAAGGTGTAAAAGTGGTCAACATCAGTACGAAAACTACGATTGATCAACCGAATAATATTCCTGTCCCTGAAGATGATCCTTTTTACGATTTTTTTCGACGGTTCGCGCCTCCTGAAGGCGCTCAACGAGAGTCTCGTTCACTTGGTTCAGGATTCATCATCAGTGAAGATGGATACATATTAACCAATTCACACGTCGTTGCAGCAGCCGATGATATAACCGTCAAACTGAATGACAAACGTGAATATACGGCCAAATTGATTGGTATTGATAAGCGAACTGATGTTGCTGTGATTAAAATTGATGCTTCGGATCTGCCGTTCGTAAGTATTGGTGACCCCGACAAGCTTCGTGTCGGCGATTGGGTTTTGGCTATTGGCTCTCCTTTTGGATTTGAGAGTACGGTGACCGCAGGTATCGTTAGCGCGAAAGGGCGCTCGTTACCACAGGAAAACTATGTCCCTTTTATCCAAACAGATGTGGCGATCAATCCCGGCAATTCGGGTGGCCCTTTGTTTAATTTGAACGGTGAAGTTGTCGGCATTAATGCCCAAATTTATAGCCGAACAGGTGGTTTTATGGGTCTCTCTTTTGCGATCCCGATTGATGTTGCTGTGGATGTTGCTAACCAGTTAAAAACTGATGGCCGGGTCAGGCGTGGTCGAATTGGCGTTGTGATCCAAGAAGTCACAGCAGAATTAGCTGATTCCTTTGGTCTAGATAAGCCGCGAGGGGCTCTTGTCAGTCGTGTAGAGAAAGGTCAGGCTGCAAGCAAAGCAGGCATACAAACCTCAGATATCATTCTTACTTTTGATGGAAGCAACGTGGAGACCTCAAATGATCTTCCTCGCATCGTTGGTCAAACTCGCCCGGGTAAAAAAGTAGATGTTGAAGTGTGGCGAGACAAACTATCACGGACGCTCAGCCTGACGGTTGGGGAGATTCCTGCCGATATCACGTCGGAATCTAAAAAAGAAGAGAGTAAAAATGTTTCTATGAATGTAATTGACGAATTGGGGCTAATGGTTTCCGATATGGATATGCAAGAACTCAAGCAACTTGAGCTTGATAGTGGGGTCAAGATAGATCGGGTAGCTGGGGTCGGCGAGCAAGCAGGGCTGCGTCCCGGCGATATCGTCCTCGCCTTAAATAACGATGACGTTGAGTCGGTCTCACAATTTAAATTATTAATGGAGCGTTATAAGGATGCGAGGAGCGTTGCTCTATTGATTCAAAGAGGTGGTGGTTCGTTGTATGTCCCCATACGACTGAAATCGAAGTAAACCGTGTTCATCCGTTAAGACGTATCTAGAAAAGGGGGAATCCGGTAGAATTCCCCCTTTAATAATTGGTGGGCACGTTGTCGTGCTTTCTTAATGCGGCATATCAGAAATTTTTCAATTATCGCCCATATTGATCATGGGAAATCCACGTTAGCTGACCGTTTCATTCAGACGTGTGGCGGGCTAAGTGATCGTGAAATGGAGTCGCAGGTGCTTGACTCTATGGATTTAGAGCGAGAGCGTGGAATTACGATTAAGGCCCAAACTGCAACATTGAGCTTTAAGGCGGATGATGGCGAGACCTATCAACTTAATTTAATTGATACACCGGGTCATGTGGATTTCTCGTATGAGGTCTCCAGGTCATTATCTGCGTGTGAGGGTGCATTGCTTGTTGTTGATGCGTCCCAAGGAGTAGAGGCTCAAACAGTCGCTAACTGTTATACCGCCATTGATCTGGGTGTGGACGTGATCCCGGTCCTCAATAAAATTGATCTTCCGTCCGCTGACCCGGATCGAGTGATTGAAGAAATAGAGGATATTGTAGGAATACCTGCGGTTGGGGCGTTAACCGCCAGCGCTAAGACAGGACAAGGTATTTTAGAACTCTTGAATATGGTGGTTCGAGATGTTCCACCGCCAAAAGGTGATCCCAAGGCACCTCTAAAGGCTCTGATTGTTGACTCTTGGTTCGATAACTACGTCGGTGTAGTTATGCTCATTCGAATGATTGATGGTGAGATTAAAGCCAAAGATCAGATTATGCTGATGTCTAATAAAACGACTCATCAATGTGAGAAAGTGGGCATCTTTACACCACGATCAGTCGTTTGTGACAAGTTGTCAGCGGGTGAGGTGGGTTTTGTGATCTCTGGAGTCAAGGAACTCAAAGCTGCTAAGGTAGGAGACACCATTACCTCGGCAAGAAACCCCGCGACAGTGGCACTTCCTGGTTTTAAGGAGGTTCAGCCTCAGGTATTTGCCGGATTGTACCCTGTGGAGTCGAATGAATATGATGCGCTAAGAGACGCGTTAGAGAAGCTTCAGCTCAACGATGCCAGTTTACGTTTTGAAGCCGAAACGTCTCAAGCGCTCGGCTTTGGTTTCCGGTGTGGGTTTCTGGGTTTGCTCCATTTAGATATTATTCAAGAGAGGCTTGAGCGAGAGTACGATATGAACCTCATTACTACTGCGCCAACGGTGGTTTATCAGGTGCTTATGAAAGATGGTTCCATCTTTGAAATTGAAAATCCTTCAAAATTACCCGACCTAGGAAAAGTAGATGAAATTCGGGAGCCGATCATTACGGCTAATATTTTGCTTCCCCAAGATTACGTCGGACCTGTGATGACGCTTTGTAATAATAAGCGCGGTATACAGAAGAATATGCAGTATTTGGGTCGACAGGTGATGCTCACTTTTGAGCTTCCGCTCAATGAGGTCGTACTTGATTTTTTTGATAAGCTCAAATCAGTATCCAGGGGATACGCATCGCTTGACTATGAGTTCAAAGAGTATCGTACCGATGACCTGTGTAAATTAGATATTTTGATTAACGGTGAGCGAGTGGATGCATTGTCTTTAATCGTTCACCGGGCGAATTCTCTCGCCAGAGGTCGTGACTTAGCCTCCCGTATGCGTGCATTGATACCGAGGCAGATGTTTGATGTTGCGGTGCAAGCGGCTATCGGCTCTCAAATTGTCGCAAGAGAGAATGTTAAGGCGCTACGTAAAAACGTGCTAGCAAAGTGCTACGGCGGGGATATTTCACGTAAGAAAAAGTTGTTAGAAAAACAAAAAGCAGGCAAACGCCGTATGAAGCAAGTTGGTGCTGTAGAAATTCCTCAGGAGGCGTTTCTTGCCATCTTACAGGTAGATTGAACTTAAAAGACCACAAGGAATTTAAATGAAATTTGCAATCTTGATGCTGTCATTGCTCGTGATCACCGGATTGGTCGTACTTATTGACCGCGTATGGTTGGCGAAGAAAAGAGCAAGCGTTAGAGAGCCATGGTGGGTTGAATATTCAAAGAGTTTTTTCCCCGTTATCCTTGCTGTATTTTTACTCAGATCATTCCTTGTGGAGCCTTTTAAGATTCCATCTGGTTCGATGATCCCGACGTTACTTGTTGGCGATTACATTTTGGTTACCAAGTCGAGTTATGGCATCAGAGTGCCAATTCTCAATACGAAATTGATTCCGACGGGAGATGTCGAGCGTGGGGATATCGTGGTATTTCGTTATCCGAGAGATGAAACGCTGGACTATATTAAACGAGTTGTAGGGTTGCCCGGAGACAGAATAGAGTACAGGGACAAGAGGCTCACGATTAACGGGAAAGCGGTAGAAACCACGCGTTTGGACGACTATCAGTATTCAGACAAAGCCTCTTACACGTCAGCATGGCAATTCAAAGAAAAATTTGGCGATAAAGAGCATTTGATGTTGGTAGAACCTGAAGAGCCAAGTGTGCGTTTGATGGGCGTCAGACAATTTATCGGTCGAGATAAATGTGTGTTCAGTGAAACTGGTTTTATATGCACAATACCTGACGATCACTACTTTATGATGGGTGATAATCGAGATTCGAGTTCGGATAGTCGGTATTGGGGATTTGTGCCGGACGATCATATTATCGGCCGAGCCTTTATGGTTGTTTGGAATGCTGGAGAGTTTTCCAGATCGGGTACTTGGTTAAAATAATCCAGTATTTATTCTAGTTTTTCGCAAAGGGCGTAGATGCATGAGCTAGAGAGCAGATTTAAGTATGAATTCCGAAATCCAAATCTTTTGGAAGAGGCGTTAACGCACAGGTCCTTCGGCTCATTAAACAATGAGCGATTAGAATTTTTGGGTGATGCGGTGCTTAATCTTGTTATTGGACGTCTGTTGTTCGAGCGTTATCTGGGCTTGCCCGAGGGAGAGTTGACCCGTGTTAGGTCTGTGCTCGTTAATCAAGATGGACTCACGCATATTGCAGGAGACCTTGAGCTCGGGAAATATTTGAAATTAGGGGCTGGGGAATTTAAGACCGGTGGTAACAAGAGGCCTTCGATTCTCTCCGACGCGGTGGAAGCTTTGTTCGGGGCTATTTATGTGGACTCAGGTTTTGAGTCGGTTGAACGCGTGATCACGGAACTGTATTCCGTCTACTTGGATAATATCGATCCTAGTTTGCTCAGTAAGGATCCAAAGACAAAGTTACAGGAGTATTTGCAGGCAAGGCATGTAGCCTTACCTGAATACCGGGTGTTCGATGTGCTTGGTGAGGCACACGATCAAGACTTTATTGTTGAGTGCCGAATTGAATCTATGGACGTAACCGCTCGGGGTGGTGGCCGCAATAGACGATCAGCCGAGCAAGAAGCAGCTCAATTGGCTTATGACTTAATTACAGAAAAACATATTGGAGACAATCGATGAGTGGGATTTCAGTTTCCGATCAGGAGCAACAGACCTCAGGTTTATTAATCGGATCAACAGCGGTGATCGGTGTTCCAAACGCTGGGAAATCAAGCTTATTAAATGCGTTATTGGGGACGAAGCTGAGTATTGTGTCTCGTAAGGCTCAGACGACACGCCATAAAATTCTCGGAATTTATTCCGATGAAAAATCACAGATTCGATTCCTAGATACGCCTGGATTTCAATTGACGTATAAATCAATGCTCAATAGCGCCATGAATCGGTCAGTATCCAGCAGCCTTGCTGAGGTTGACGTGGTGATATTAGTTTTAGAGGCGGGGTTGATTCAAAAGGATGATCTGAAATTGATTGAGATGTTTCCTGAAAATGTCCCGGTGATATGTGTCATCAGTAAGATTGATCAACTGACGTCGCCCAATGAGTTGTTGCCATTTATTGATCGGGTAAAGTCGCTGTACGAATTTTCCGAGATTATTCCTACGAGCTCACGTCGTGTTATTGGCTTAGACGTTTTAATTGGTGCTATCCAGTCAAAGTTGTCGAAAGGTCAACCCATATATGAAGAGGACACCTTAACGGATAGACCAGAGAGGTTTTTTGCTGCTGAAATTATTCGTGAAAAATTATTCCATTTAATGGGCGATGAAATACCTTACGGGGTTACAGTGGAAATTGAGGAGTTCAAAATCAACAAAGGGCTTCGAAGTATTAATGCGACGATTGTGGTTGCTAAGGATGCGCATAAGGGAATGATCATTGGGGCGCAAGGTAGCAAATTGAAAACCATTGGAACAAAAGCTCGGATTGAGATGGAGCAATTTTTTGATGGTAAAGTTTTTTTAAAATTGTGGGTGAAAGTGAAAAAAGGTTGGGTCGATGATTCTCAATCCGTTAAATATTTTGGTTATGAATGAAGCCTGATGTCGGATCAATCTCGAAAGACTGAGGAGGAAGCATTTGTTCTGCACTCGTATTCATATCGAGAGACCAGTCTCATTGTCGAATTGTTTTCAAAACAGTTCGGTCGAATCGGTGTCGTGGCCAAGGGCGCTAGACGACCTAATTCTCTATTACGTAGTGCGCTTCAATCGTTCCAACCGTTGTATGTCTCATGGGGCGGCCGAGCGGAATTAAAGACTCTATATGGCGCTGAACTGCGCTTTGGCTTGGCTCGTTTAAAAGGTACAGCCTTGATGAGTGGTTTTTATATCAACGAGTTGATCTTAAAACTGCTCATAAGAGATGATCCTCACGAACGTTTATTCGAAGTCTATGAAGGCGCGATTCAAGCACTGAGTGAAAAAAAACCAGAGGTTGAGAAAATTCTACGTCGGTTTGAGCGTGTGTTGCTTACTGAACTCGGTTATGGAATAACGCTTACTCACGATGTTAAAACGCAAAGAGAGATCCAGGAAAATGAGGTTTATACTTATATAATGGGACGTGGGCCTGCTCGTATTAATCCTGATGAAAAAATTGATCTGAAGTTATCGGGTAGAGCGTTGATGGATATTTCTAACGATAATTTAGATGACCCAACAACGTTGTCACAGTGTAAATTACTGATGCGTTCCTTGATGAATCATCATTTGGGTAATAAGTCTTTACATACCAGACGATTACTCATCGATCTACAATCAAATTAACTGTTTTGGTTATGACCAAGTTAAGTGTAAACGTCAATAAAATCGCCTTATTGCGAAATGCCCGGATGCTTGAGCGTCCAGATGTCATACGTCTTGCTTATTTGGCTCTTAAGTCTGGAGCCTCTGGAATTACTATTCACCCTAGACCTGATGAGCGGCACATTCGTGGACGCGATGTAGAACCGCTCTCACGAGTGGTGGGGCAGTTCCAAGGTGCTGAATTTAATATTGAGGGAAATCCGTTTCATCAACTCATGGACGTCGTGCGAGCGGTCTCACCCCATCAAGCTACTTTGGTTCCAGATGATGTGTCCGCGGCAACATCTGACCATGGTTGGGATCTCAGCGTGGATGGGAGGCGTCTAGAGCCGATCATTAAAGAGTTGAAGAGCCTGGGTATAAGGGTGAGTTTGTTTATGGATCCATCGCTTGAGCAGATGGTGTTGGCTAAAGAGCTTGGCGCTGATCGAGTGGAGCTTTATACCGAAAGTTATGCCGATGCTTACGACTCTGAAGATCAGATTAGGGTCACAAGTATGTATAGAGAATCGGCTTTTCGGGCGACTGAGCTTGGTCTTGAAGTTAACGCAGGGCATGACCTAAATCTTGATAACTTATCGTATTTCTTGACTGAGGTTAATCCCGTACAAGAAGTGTCCATTGGCCATGCTTTAACAGCTGATGCGTTGGAATATGGCATGGAAAATGCCGTGCGGCGCTATTTGATCGAAATTGAAAAGTCTTACTCCTAAATGATTTTTGGAATCGGGTTAGATCTTTTAAATATGACTCGGGTCGAGCGACTCTTTGATAGGTACGGTGACCGGTTCGTTGAGCATGTGCTCACAGATGAGGAGAACCTACAGTTTCGAGCTGCACGGCGGAAGATTCATTACCTCGCAACACGATTTTCTGGGAAAGAAGCTATCGCGAAAGCTTTGGGTACGGGGTTGAGGTCTCCAGTAACTTTGCATTCGATCAGTATCATCAGTAGTGAGCTCGGAAAGCCAGATCTATTTTTTGACTTTAAGCTGAAACAGCACTTGGCTGACAATAAAATCGGTCCGATCTTCGTGAGTTTTAGTCACGAAGGAGATATGCTCAGTGCCTACGCTATAGCTGAGTCGTTAGGATGAGTATGGCGGGGCGAGTCATTTTAGACATTGCCGGGTTTGAGTTAACTGATAGGGATCGGGAGCGATTAGTTCATCCCAGGTGCGCTGGCGTTATATTGTTTGCGCGCAACTTCAAAAATAAATCACAGCTACAACAACTTGTTCTGGACATGAAATCCATCAAGCAGGAGCCGCTGATGGTTTGTGTGGATCAAGAAGGTGGTCGGGTTCAGCGCTTCCAGGAAGAGTTTACGAGAATTCCCCCAATGGATATGTTGGGCCGACTCTGGGATCAGGATCAAAATCATGCATGTGCCATTGCGCGTCACATCGGAATCATTCTTGGTTCGGAATTAAAAGCTATTGGTATTGATTTGACCTTTGCTCCAGTACTCGACATCAATCGAAAGAACAGCTCAGTTATTGGTGACCGGGCTTTTCATGAAGATCATGAAGCGATATCTGAGCTCGGACGTAAACTGGTTGAGGGCTTGAGGCTTTCTGGTGTGGGTTCAGTGGGTAAGCATTTCCCAGGCCATGGAGGTGTTTCTGAGGACACACATGAGGATGAGGCTATAGACACACGAGATATATCAGAGATGCTTAGTCAAGATATTCGACCTTTTGATGCGTTGACTCCTTCGCTCACTGGCATCATGCCTGCTCATGTTACGTTTCCGAGCGTAGACGCTGATCCAGCATGCTTTTCCAGTAAATGGTTACGAGAAATCCTAAGGGATCATCTTGGATTTGAGGGGTTGGTGTTTAGTGATGATTTGTCTATGAAAGCAGCCACCTTGATGGGTGATATGGCCTTAAGATCATCTAAAGCCTTTGAGGCAGGGTGTGACCTGGTCCTTGTGTGTAACGACCCAGATGCTGCTGATGACGCGTTATCAGCATGTATGAATATAGATTTCTCGGACGATCAAGATGTCGCTAAAAAAATGCGAGGGCTCATTGAAATGCCCATTAGTATTTCAATAAGCTCAGTGGAGTACAAGGTATCATCCAAGGAGCTTATGCGAACGCTGGCTGCAAATATTAATTAGTTAGATCGCTCCATATACTCACCGGTATCGGTGTTGACCTTGATTTTCTCGCCAGTTTCAACGAACTGGGGGACGGACACGTTGATACCTGTTTCCAATTTTGCTGGTTTATAAGATCCCGTGGCTGTGGCACCCTTGATGCCGGGTTCTGTATCGCTGATTGTTAGAACAACTGATGTTGGCAATTCAATTCCGATCGGTCGCTCATTATGCATGTTCACTCTAACGTCCCCGTTTGGCAGCAAGTAACCCGCTTGACCCTCTAAAAAATCAGCAGGTAAATTGAGCTGCTCGTAGTTCTCTTGATCCATGAAGACGTAATTGTCGCCGTCTTGGTAGAGGTATTGCATGTCACGTGTCTCTACGAATGCGCGTTCTATTTTTTCATCGGTTCGAATACGTTCATTCCGTTTGGTCCCGCCTTCGACATCTTTAAGCTCGAGTTGCATGAATGCTCCACCACGGCCACCAACGTGAACATGGTACGATTTAACAACTCGCCAAACTCGTTTGTCGAGTTCAATTAAATTTCCTACACGAACTTCGGTTGCAAGGACTTTTGCCACGGTACCCTCGATCAAATTAAAGATGAAAGATGAGATTCTACATCATATCAATTCCGCAACAGGTCGTTAAGCGCTGATGCCCGTTTCAAAACAGGCCTTCAATTTAGATTGTCGCAAGTGCCCACGACTGGCGAATTTCCTGGATGAGGTGAGGGATGATCGTCCCGATTATTTCGCACGTCCAGTTCCATCCTTTGGGGATTCCAATGCTCGTTTGCTGATAGTGGGTCTCGCACCAGGAATGCATGGCGCAAACCGAACGGGCCGCCCCTTTACTGGCGATCATGCTGGTGTTCTTTTGTTTCAAACGCTTTATGACTTAGAGTTTTCAACAAGCCCTGTATCTGAATCTGCATCCGATGGTCTTGAGCTTAAAGATTGTCGCATTACTAACGCTGTGCGGTGTTTGCCGCCTCAAAACAAGCCGATTGGGTCTGAGGTGAATAACTGTAATGAGTTCCTTCTGGAAGAATTACAGCGGGTCCCTAAAGCGGGAGTTGTCATAGCGCTCGGCTCAGTTGCGCATTCTGCGGTATTAAAAGCCCTTAATCTTAAGCAATCTCTGTATCCATTCGGTCATGAATCGATGCATGAGCTCAATTCCGATTTACGCATGATCGATAGTTATCACTGCTCCAGATACAACACGCAAACTCGACGGTTAACACACGAGATGTTCAAGAGTGTTTTTGTAAAAGCCAGAGAGTTGCTCAATCAAAAATGACGAGAGTGAACAAGAAATCAGAATTTAGTGGCCTCTTAGAGGCCAAGCGTTTGCCAGGTCTTCCAGGCGTCTACCGCATGCTGGGTCAGGACGATAGTGTTTTGTATGTCGGTAAAGCCGTGAATCTGAAAAAAAGAGTGATGTCTTACTTCCGAAAAGAAGGGAGTTTGTCGCCGCGAATTCAATTAATGGTTAAGCAAATTATTCGTATTGAATCCACAGTGACCCGATCAGAGTCTGAAGCATTGCTTTTAGAAAATAGTCTAATTAAGTCGTTAAAGCCAAAATACAATATCGTCTTCAGAGACGATAAATCATACCCCTACATCGTGCTGACCAAGCATGTGTTCCCTAAACTCAGTACGTATCGAGGGTCTATTGTGACCAAGGATAGGTTTTTTGGGCCATTCACAAACACCTATGCTGTGAGAGAAAGCATCCATCTTTTACAAAAGGTATTTCGATTGCGTACTTGTGAAGATAGTGTGTTTTCTAATCGATCGCGTCCGTGTTTGCTTTATCAAATTCAACGTTGTTCGGGACCATGTGTGAAGCAAATATCAGAAGAAGACTATAGGAGCGATGTCACGAATGCATCGTTGTTTCTACAGGGTAAAGAAAATGAGGTGATTCATTCGTTAGAGAGTGAAATGCTCGATTACTCCGAGGACATGCAATTTGAACGTGCTGCAGTATTTCGGGATCGTATTCGTGCACTTACTAAGGTCCGCGAAACTCAATTCGTGACTGGCAGTGGAAATAGAAATGTCGATATCGTTACGGTGGCCAGCATAGATGGCTTGGTTGGCATCAATCTAACCGTTATACGTGGAGGATCACACCGTGGGGACAAGGTGTTTTATCCAAAAAATGCCTCGGAGCAAGATGAGTGTGATGCGTTGGAAGCATTTCTCACGCATCATTATCAAGTGGGTGATGTTCCTGACGAGATCGTTATCAATAAAAAAATTGATAAGGATGTTTTCATCAAGCATTTTCAGCAATCTTTTGAGCGGAAAGTTCGCATTAACGATAACCCTATATCGGAACGTCGGATGTGGTTAAAAATGTCTGAACGAAATGTTGAATTATCTATTCAGCAGCAATTGAGAACAAAAGAGACTCAAATGGACCGTCTGGTGGCGCTTCAAACCGCGTTAGGGCTAGAGGGGCACTTGAGTCGGATTGAGTGTTTTGATATCAGCCATACGATGGGAGAGGCCACGGTAGCCTCATGCGTCGTTTATGATCGAGGGGAGATGCAATTTGGTGAGTACAGACGATTCAATATCGATAACATTACCCCTGGCGACGACTACGCCGCCATGAATCAAGTTGTATCTCGTCGGTATCAACGGGTTATTACCGGGGAGGGTAAGCTCCCAGATCTCATATTAATTGACGGGGGCAAGGGGCAATTATCGTCATCATTAAGTGCTCTTAGTGAATTAGGTTTGGATGACCTGGCTGTGATCGGTGTTGGCAAAGGTGAAGAGCGAAAGGCGGGGAAAGAGACGCTGATCAATGCTCGAACGGGTGAGGTGATACAACTACACCCGCACGATTCTGGTCTCCATTTGATACAACAGATTCGTGATGAGTCCCATCGATTTGCTATTCAGGGGCATCGAAAAAGGCGTGATAAGAAGCGAACTCAATCTCGGCTTGAGGATATTGAGGGTATCGGGGCTAAGCGCAGACAAAGGCTACTTTCTCAGTTTGGGGGTGTTAAGGAGGTCGCTGCAGCGAGCATTGAAGAGATTGCTAAGGTTGACGGTATTAGCAAGAAACTTGCAGAACACATCTATCGGCAGTTACATTAATGGCATACATGCGCTCATCATTACCAAATTTATTAACGTGGGGACGGATCTTTTTGATCCCGATGCTCATTTGCGTGTTCTATATACCTGATTTGGTACTGCCTTCGTCAGAGAAGAATTTAACTGCCGCGTTTATTTTCACGCTTGCAGCGATCACGGATTGGCTGGATGGCTTTTTGGCGAGAAAATTTAATCAAACCACACGGTTTGGTGCTTTTCTTGATCCTGTAGCAGATAAGTTGATGGTTACGACTGCATTAGTGATTTTGGTGTGGTTAGATCGTGTTGGCATTTTTGTAGCTGCAATCATTATAGGTCGGGAGCTTGCCATTTCAGCTCTTCGTGAGTGGATGGCCCTCATTGGAGAAAGTCGTGGGGTTGCGGTCTCTTTTGTCGGAAAACTTAAGACGGCGGCTCAAATGGTTTCGATTATCCTGCTGTTTTTGTATGAGCCAATTTACTTTGTCCCGACTTATGAGTTGGGCACCTTGTTGGTTTATGTTGCAGTAGTGCTCACCGTTTGGTCTATGTTCTACTATATAAAACGGGCGTCATCGATCCTCGCGGCTAATTCTAAATAAACTGTTGCAAGCCGCTGCCTAAGCCATTAATTATGTTTTATTAAACTTAAGCTGTAGATGGGGGTGTAAAAAATCACTGATGGATCAATCACTTGTATCCTTGATTTGCATTAAGCGTGAAATGGTCATAAAATCACGCCATCTTAAAGCGGGAATAGCTCAGTTGGTAGAGCGCAACCTTGCCAAGGTTGAGGTCGCGAGTTCGAGCCTCGTTTCCCGCTCCAAGACCCAATTGGGAAAATGGGTATGTATGTTGGCCCTAGTGCCACAGGCACCGTTTTCCCTTTTTGGTTTTAACGTCCCACACTGAGCGTATTCAATAAGAGTTTGTTGATTCGCTGCTGAGAACATAGGCGGGATGGCAGAGTGGTTATGCAGCGGCCTGCAAAGCCGTGGACGCCGGTTCGATTCCGACTCCCGCCTCCATTTCAGAGTGACGACGTTTAGCGGTAATGGTGCGCCCGGGTGGCGAAATTGGTAGACGCACGGGACTTAAAATCCCGGGCCCCTTAAAGGCGTGCCGGTTCGATTCCGGCCCTGGGCACCACCAAATGAGCCTAAGTGTTTGGTTCGCTCGTGGTAAGCGACGACCCCCTATTCGGGAGAAGCATCTCCCCCAAGAAGGCCCGCTCGTTCCAGGGGACCTGGCTCCCCCGTTAAGGGTGAAAGACGATGGGGTGTGAGGTTAATTCCGTCATACGGTGACGTACTCAAAGAGTGTCCGTGCGCTCGTCACTGGCAGGTCACAGCTTCGGTTTCGGCACACGTAGGCAGCGAGCTGGCCGCCTACGGTGTGTCGTCCTTGGTCGATCAGTTTTCGAAAAATCATGACGAGCAGCTCATATACGACAATCCAGCGACATCAAAGAACTCAGACGGCTTGGGCCTATAGTATTTTTCCTCCACCTCCTTTGACTGCTCGGCGTAGGGCTGCGTCATGACTTCCTGCAGCTCTCGAACTAGAGTGTAGTTCCCCGCAGTCGCTTGGCTGTACGCAGGCACAACGAACCATTCTCGCAAACTGTATTTTGGGTTGACGAGTTTCATCTGCCTAGAGAGATCCTCACGGGAAGGGGGCTGCGCAGCATTCGCGTCGGTCGTGCTGGCGCTGACTATGAGAGATTTCCATTTTGCGAGCCACTCTAACCAGCGCTTGTTCATCTCTTCGGAGTCATCATAGAAGCTTTTTTTGAGTGGGCCAATGTCGTCGGGTACCATCGAGAGCTCGCGGAAGAAGAGGGTGTAATCGACAGGAGTTTGCACCATGAGCGTTTCGAGCTCACTAAACAACGCCGCGTGAAAGGTGCCGAGTCCAAGTTTGGCAGCCCACATCTTCTCCATTTGCGCTTGCATCACTGTCGCAAAGCCACTTCGAATCTCGTCGAGCTGTCGCAGATAGTCCTGATGCGACGTCAGTGATGTCAGTAAGGGCCGCAACGCCGTACAAAACATGTGGAAGTTGCGTTCCGCTGCCACGGTTTGGTTCAGGAACGCGAAGTGATGCCCGCCACCCGTCCATGGCTGGTAGTGCGGGTTGAACACATCGCAGAATCCGAATGGACCGTAGTCAAGTGTGAAGCCACCGGCCGCGCAGTTGTCGCTGTTGAAGTTGCCTTGGCAGTAGCCGACGCGGATCCAGTTCGCCACAAGCGACGTCAGGCGACTGCGGAACTCGCGCGCGAGCAACACCACTTTTTCTGCAGTGCTTAGTTTCTTGTCGATGACGTCACCGTACTCACGATCGATTAAGTGCAACACAATCTGCTCAAGCTCCTCCATCGCTTTCGGGTGTTCCTTCTTGCGCGCACGGCGACTGAAGAGCTCGAGTTGACCGACCCGAATGAACGACGGTGCGACGCGCGTCGAAATGGCGACTGCCTCCGATATAAGCATGTCGGGATCCTGCGCGCGCGAGCCCTCCGAATACCACGGCCGATTGACCTTCTCCGTTTTTGAAACGTACAAACTCAGAGACCGTGACGTTGGCACACCGAGCGCATGCATGTGCTCTTGCGCTAAGAACTCCCGGACACTTGAGCGCAGGACGGCGCGACCATCCGCGCCGCGGCAGTATGGCGTCCGACCGCCACCTTTTAGCTGCATTTCCCAGCGTCGACTGTTGATGACGGCCTCAAGTACGGAAACTGCGCGACCGTCGCCGTATCCGTTACCGGTTTGGAACGGGCACTGTTGGGTGTATTCGGTGCCGAAGATGGACAATGCGTACCCACACGCCCAACCCACCTTGCGCATCGGCTTCGGAACGTGCGAGATGTCGCCGGAGAACATGCGGACGAAGTCGGCCGACTGTGCCATGCTGTCGGCGAAGCCAAGTTCGCGAAAAAAGTTTTTGCTGTGAGCGACGTACTCAGGGTCTTTGATTGGCGTGGGATTGATGGGGACATAGTGGCCCGTAAAAACTTGTCGCGGCGCGTGGTCGACTCCGTCTGCTTTCGCTTCAGGATCGCAGTTGAGCGTGTCCATAAGCGAGTAGTTTGCCAATTTTGCAAGCTCGTCGAGCGTCGCGATGGCGGGGGAGGTTTCCTGGGACAGTCGATTTGTCATAGGTCTACTCATGGCGCGGGTAGAACGGCTGCTTCCCCGCTGAGTGGTCTGTCGCATCGACAATTTCCTCGATTTCCGGGGCGACCCTTTTCACCATGACTTCAAAACCCTGCCTCAGTGTCACCTGAGAGGACGCGCAGCCCTGGCAGCCGCCACTCATGGTGATGAAAAGCTTGCCTTCACGGACGTCCACGAGCGAAATTTTCCCGCCGTGGTTCGCGATAGAGCGATTGACCTCCTTGTCCAGCAGTTGCTGAACGACCACGCCAAGCTCGGCATCGGATCGTCCTTGCGTGCTAGTGCAAGCCGCCATCTCCAGGATTGATGGCACGCCGCTAAGCAACTGCGTCCGGATCGCCGTTGCGATGGCCGTTTTCAGTTCTGCCCACGAGGTGCCCGCTTCCTTGACGATGGTCGTCACATTTTCTGCGATGAGCACATTGGCCACGCCAGAAAGTGCGAACAGTCGCTCAACCAGCGGCGACCCGGCAGATCGTTCCCGGCTGCCGAAAAAAAAAGGGCCGCCGGGATGCAAGCTGCGGCTCACGGTGAACTTGCAGGTGTCAGGGTCGGCCAGAGAAGTCTGCGCGCGGATGCTGACTGGCTGCTCTACCAGCATGCTTGTGTTATTAGACATTTTCGACGTCCGTCCCCGCAGCGCCCAAGATGCGCAGGTCATTGAACGTATGTATTCCGGTGTTATGACCATCATTCCAATGGAAGCCGAGCGCATAGTTGCCGATGCTCTGTATCTGTTGCGGACTCACATCAGAGCGCACCGTTTTTGGATCGAGCAAGGGGCGTCCGCTCATTTCCTCCACGCAAAGGGCGCAACGACATGACAGACGCAGATCACGCACGTCAAGTTCGTCGCGATGGCCATCCTCCCAGAGGATGGATAAGGTACGCGGATCGCGGCGCACAAATCCGATGGGAATGTTGTGCGCGCCGTCAGGCCTCACCGCGCTTTCTATCCAGGCTGGCGCCCCCTCGTTACTATCCCACTTCCAGACAAAAGGCTTCAGCGTCGCGACCGCCGCTTGGAGCTGCTCCGCCAGCGCTGCGGCGATGGCGGCGTACACCTTGGCGCTGACCGACGTCGGCTGGTCCACCACGATTGGTCTACCCTCATCGCCGCAGGTGACGACATCGGCATCGAGGGGCAAGGCGCCGAGGAACGCGACGCCTAGCTCCTGGCACATCTGCTCGCCGCCACCGCGACGGAAGATATCCGTGCTCTCGCCGCAGTGCGGGCAGGTGAAGGTGCGCATGTTCTCGACGATCCCAAGAATCGGGACTTGCACTTTCTCGAACATGCGCAAGCCGCGCCGGGCGATCTTGAGGCTCACGGCCTGTGGTGTCGTCACGATCACCACGCCAGACAGCGGCATGCTCTGCGCCAGCGTCAACTGAGTGTCGCCGGTGCCGGGCGGGAGATCGAGGATCAGGTAGTCCAACGGTCCCCATTGCACGCCGCCGACGAACATCTTCAGATATTTGCCCACCATCGGCCCGCGCAAGACCGCCGGCTTGTCATCTCCGGTGAGCATGCCCATCGACACCGCCTTTAGCCCGTGCCGCTGTGCCGGGATCATCTTACTGTCCGGGTCCATCTCTGGTGGTTCGCCGGTTGGGATGCCGAGCATGCCGGGGATGCTCGGGCCAAGGATGTCAGCATCTACTATGCCGACGCGCGCGCCTAGTTGTTGCAGCGCGAGTGCCAGATTGACGCTGACAGTGGATTTTCCAACGCCCCCCTTACCACTGCCGACGGCGATGATATGCCGTATCCCTGGCAGTTTCTCGGGACCGGGAGACGGTTGGGATGGCGCGTCTAGCGCCTGTTGTTTGGTGCGTGTGAGGTCAGTGGTTTCCATGGCTAAGCTACTCGTATCTCTAGTTAAGGGTTAAGTGCGTTGAGTCAGTCGACTCGACGCACTGGACTCGTGAGGGATTGCGCGCGCAATTTCACACGAGTTAGTCGTGCTTCAATACATCGCCATCGCGCTGTCAACTTGCTGCGCCCATGCATGGACGCCACCTGTCAGGTTTCTAACATCTGTAAAACCATTCTGTTCTAAAAATAACGCAACCTGCATGCTGCGTGCGCCATGGTGGCAGATGCAGACTATCGGCTGCTGCGTGTCTAGTTCAGACAGTTTGTCGGGAATGGTGTGCATCGGCATCGGCAAGGATCCGTCAATATGACCGACTTGAAATTCCCACCCCTCACGTACGTCGAGTAATAAGGGCTTCAAATGCACTTCACCTACAAGCCATGCGGCCAATTCAACTGGTGTCAAATTTTTGATCATCTCATCTCATCTTCATCTCTATACAGCGATGTTCTCAAGGCGAGCCTGATCCTCGTCACTGTGGTCGGCAATTGCACTGCGCGCCTCGGTAATCGTGGCAGCGGATTACGCAGCTGCCGCTGGTGCGGCGCGCAGTGGCAAGGCAATCAAGCGCACTAACTCGGGCCAGTCGGCCTCGCCATCTTGCGTTACTGTGAGCCAACGATCCACGTAAAACACATTACTCACGTGCTCAATCTCGAACAGTGTCGAGGCGAGCACATCGCCCTTGGCTTGCTCGGCGTTTTCGGAGGAGTGGCTAATGCCCCAGGTAAGCGGCTCATGGAGCGTAGATTTCACCGCATTCGGATTGGGTATGTCTTCGATTTCAGCAATTTTTGGCATGTTAATTTCCTCAAACTTATTCATCGGCCGCGTAATTGCCATTACTGTCCACCTGTTTTAGGTACACAAAATTGTTGAGTAAATTACTCAACAATTCACTTTATAATACTTGAGTAAATTACTCAACCATGTTCTGCGAGCGGTTATTAGGAATAATGTGGCCTCATTAATGGCAAAGGATCTAGCGTGACTATTCAGCCTGAGGCACAGCGTAGAAAGTTGTTGTAAACAAATCTGGGATAACGCATCATGCGTGCATGCTACAAAAACCGCCGCGCCCCGACTTTACTCTCCTGCCGGCGTTTCGGGCATCGTGCTGTACGGCCCGAACGTGAAGGCCCTTGGCACCAGCACTCCTAGATGAATCTCTAGTCATGTATTACATATCGAGTCGCAACGACGACTCCATATGTAAATAACAAAGTTCTCGACGGTTACCTAAAACGATGGAATTAATTCGATCTTCTCAAAATAAAACGATACAGCGAATTCAAAGATTGATTAAATCTCGATCAGCTCGTCGTGACTCAGGATTTTTAGTGTTAGATGGCATTCATCTTGTTGAGGAATGTGTCCGACACAATCACCTTGAGGAGCTTCAAGTTTTTGTCGAAGACCCCATCACGAGCGAAGAAATCAGTTTGCTTATTCAAGATGCTTCTGAGGCGGTTTCAATCACTCTGGTTGAATCCCAGGTCTTTAAAAAATTGTCGACGACAAAGTCTTCTCAGGGCATTGTTGCTATCGGTCGATTGAAACAAAAGCCACATTTGAATAACGAGGTTAAGTTTGCACTGGCTGTGGATGGCATTCAAGATCCAGGTAACCTGGGTTCGATTTTGCGTTCGGCTGCTGCTTTCTCGGTAGATACCGTTTATTTGTCTGCAGGGACGGTTGATGCGTATTCGCCCAAAACTTTACGTGGAGGGATGGGTGCCCAATTTAGGCTCACTATTATTGAAGAGTCAGACCTAAGTTCGGTCATTGATGAATTTCCTGGGCAAACTATTGGAACATCTTCCCTAAGAGGTCAGGCTCTTGACGGTATTGATTTTTCTGGCCAATTACTCTTGCTCATAGGCAGCGAAGGCGGCGGATTGACTGATGCGTTGTTGGATCAGGTAGGGGACATTGTTTCCATTCCTTTAGCAAATAATGTTGAATCACTGAATGTCGGCAGTGCGGTTGCTATACTGTGTTATCACAAGGCGCAATCTTAATTAGGTAATTGATCTGTTCATTGCGCCGTAAGTGTTGTGCGATAGCCTAGGAGTGTCGTCTGAAGGATCGTTGTCCCGTCAGATGCTAAACTCTCCAAGTGAATTGACAAGACTTAACCGTTAAATTAAGTGGGGGACATTATCTCGCCGCGCAGTTTCTTTGTAAATTTTAGCTTGCTCGCACTGCTGATCGTCCCGATGATCGGATTCTGTGATGAAGACTATGACGTCTGCGTTACCAGTTTTGGATCCAATGAAACCTTGTCGTTCGATACCCTTGAGCAGATTGCCAAGAGTGGTGTGACTGATGCGCAGTATTGTCTCGCCGTTGTGTATCACGAGGGTAAGAATGTTCCGCGTGATCGGGTAAAAGCTGCATCCTGGTATTTGAGTGCTGGACAAAGGGGACATTTAGAAGCGCAGTATTGGCTTTGTGTCATTTACCGGGAAGGTGTTGGCGTCGAGGCCAATGCGCTTGAGTCGTTGTACTGGTGTGAGAGAGCTGCAAACAGAAATCACCCAAGCGCTTTATATGCGCTTGGGCAATGGTATTACGGTGGCTATGGTCGAAACAAATTTACGGATTATTTAAACGCATACATCTGGTTCTCAAGGGCAGTTATGGCAGGTGAAGAGGATGGAGCAGACATGATTCGCTTGCTGGAGGATCAAATGACCGATCTTCAGATTCTCGAAGCCAGCAAATTATTAGAGCGCGGTTTACCTTAACGCCATACACCGGGGTGGGCGTCATTTTTTGTGGTAACTACTGAACACTGTATGCTCCTCACCGACAATAAGTAACACATCGAAAGGGTCTTGACGGCCTTGGTAATCTGGCCCATCCATACCAGGACTACCCACCGGCATCCCTGGAACTGATAACCCGACTGCATCTGGTTTGAGTGCGAGAAGTTTTCGGATATCATCAGCGGGTACATGCCCCTCAATGACATAACCCTCGATGATTCCGGTATGGCATGAGCCATATTTTTGTGGCATACCTACTTGCGATCGAACGCTATTGTTACCCGTATCATTGAGCGCCACTTTGAACCCATTAGCTTCAAGGTGCGTTACCCAGTCTTTACAACATCCACATGAGGGACTCTTCCACACTTCAATGAGTGTTTCATCTTTTGCCAAGACCGCCCCAAATGGAATGGTTAGACAAGATAGCGTCAAAAATCGCAAAGCATCTCTTCTTAACATTTTCATTTCTCCTGTTATTTTTTAAATTGTAATTATTCTTTCGTTGATGCAAATGCTTGTAGTGCTAATGATCTTGAATTCGATAAGCTGATGATCGGCTTAGGATAGGTGACACCCAAGGTCACTTCCGCCGATCTTAAGACGTCTGACGGAGCCTCCCATGGATTACACAGGTATTTATTGGGCAGCATCGCTATTTCTGGTATGTATTGGCGAATATATGCCCCGTTGGGATCAAACTTCTGGCCTTGTGTGACCGGGTTAAATATCCGAAAGTAAGGTGCTGCATCTGCTCCGCAGCCGGCAATCCATTGCCAACCAGCACTGTTGTTCGCTAAATCAGCATCGAATAGGCAGTCCCAAAACCATCTCTCGCCATGTCGCCAATCCAGTAGGAGGTTTTTGACGAGAAAAGAGCCAACAACCATTCTAACTCTATTGTGCATCGTCCCCGTGGCCCACAGCTCACGCATCCCAGCGTCTACAAAAGGAATGCCCGTTAGACCTCGTTGCCATGCAGTCAGATGATTTTTATCCAAACTCCATGGAAATTTGTCAAATTTTTTCTGCAGGTTTGTTGTCGGTAGATCTGGATTGTAGAACAGTAAATTATGGGAAAACTCTCGCCACCCCAATTCACTGCAAAAATGGTCGACATTCTCGTCCATGGGGCGATTGCGAGCCTCATGCCAAGCCTGGTTTGGTGATAACTCCCCGAAATGAAGGTGCGGCGACAGAGATGAAACATGAGTCTCAGCTGGAAAGTTTCGACCCTCTTTATATTTCTTGATTCCTGAAGCTATAAATTTATTGAGACGTTTTTTTGCACCAGCTTCTCCAATCTCCCAATGGTCTAATAGGGGTTCGCACCAGGGGATTGAGGGCATGAGGTTGAGCGAGTCAACGGAAGTTGGTTCTTGGTGCTCTAGAATGCTCAGTTTTAGGGGTTTAGACAGAGGTTTTCTTGGCTCTGGGGCATTGAGGCATCCTTTTCTAAAAAAAGGTGTGAACACACGGTAGGGTGTTTTATCAGCCTTATGAATATCCCAGGGCTCCCAAAGCAGCGATCCGTTATGCGAGTCAGCCATGACACCCGACTCTTTCAGTAATGTCTTGAGCTCTGTGTCCCGCTTTATTGCCCAAGGTTCATACTGGCGATTCCAACACACCTGTGTAATGTTGTATCGAGCAACTAACTGGGGTATCAGTTCGAGCGGGTCACCAGAAAGTACAACTAAGTGACCATCCAGACTCTTATTGAGGGATTGGAGTGAGTGATGGAGCCAAACACGGCTCGCTGACCCTAATTTTAAGTCTCCAGCATGAGTCTCATCGTGCACGAAAACTGGCAAAATCGTACCCGTACGGACTGCACTGCTGAGCGCAGGATTATCTGAGAGTCGTAAATCATTCCTAAACCAAAGGATGTTTCTGTTTGAGTTCATCTAATTTATGGTGCGTTTGAGAATGGTCATAGGGGTTGATCAACTATAATTAGCGCTAAGATTAAGGATATCTGAAATACCTGTTTCCGGACATTTTAAATATGCTGCTTGGTTAAGACGTTTTAATCACCCAGTTTACATGGACCTATTTTTTAGCGAAAAATTCAAAAATATGACGATTTTAGTAACGGGTGGTTCTGGGTTTATTGGTTCAAATTTTATTCGTATGGTGTTGCAAAGCTCCGATGAGCGGGTCGTGAACATCGATAAGTTAACGTATGCGGGTAACTCAGAGAATTTGGCCGAAGTGGCGCACCTCAGTAAGTACACGTTTATCCATGGTGATATTGGGGATGCTGAGTTGCTTGGAACGCTTTTATTGAAGCATCAACCTCAAGCGGTCATTAACTTTGCAGCAGAGTCTCATGTAGATCGATCTATTGTTTCCCCGGAAGATTTTATATCTACGAATGTCGTCGGCTTATTTCGTTTGCTTCACTCGAGCAAAGACTATTGGAGCAAGCTATCAAGCGCAGAACAAAATGATTTTCGTTTTCTGCAAGTTTCAACCGACGAGGTCTATGGATCACTAGCACCCAACGATCCAGAGTTTTCAGAAATGAATCGGTTTGAGCCCAACAGCCCGTACAGTGCAAGTAAGGCCTCTGCGGATCATTTGGTTCGTGCTTATCATCACACTTATGGTTTTCCAACACTCACGACTAATTGCTCCAATAACTATGGGCCGTTTCAGTTTCCCGAGAAGCTCATTCCTTTAATGATATTGAACGCCTTCGAAGGAAAGAGATTGCCGATTTACGGAGATGGACAGCAGGTCAGGGATTGGCTTTATGTTAGGGACCACTGTGACGCAATCCAGTGTGTTTTGAACGGTGGTGTCCCGGGAGAAACGTACAACATCGGCGGCCAATCTGAGATGACGAATTTAGAGGTGGTCTCGAAAGTCTGTGAAGTTCTTGGTGAGTTAGCACCCCTCAGCGATGGGGGTTCTTACGATGATTTAATTGAATATGTCACTGATCGGCCGGGACACGATCGTCGTTATGCGGTGGATATTACTAAGATCAATCGCGAGCTTGGGTGGCAGCCAACACAGAGTTTCGAAACAGGCATAAAAGAGACTGTCCAGTGGTATTTAGAGCATCAAGGGTGGATCGACCGGGTGCGCAGTGGTGAGTATCGAGACTGGGTAGCACAACAATACGGATGAGAGTTCTAGTTTTTGGTGCTAAGGGACAAGTCGGTTCGGAGTTAAAACGCATCCTCGGACCTGAAGACTCTGTGCGCTTTGCAAGTCGGCTAGAAGCTGATTTCACTAAACCACAAATGATTGAACAACTCATTGAAGAGTTTCGACCTTCTCATATTATTAATGCGGCCGCTTACACATTTGTGGATCAAGCCGAAATTGAAGAAGCGTTGGCATTCGTGGTTAACGCCGAGGCACTTCAGTTTATGGCGTCCTGTGCGTTGAAGGTTGACGCGATGCTTGTTCATTATTCAACGGATTATGTGTTTGATGGCTCGAGTCAAATGTCTTATGAAGAAAGTGATACGCCAAACCCATTGGGGGTTTATGGTAAGTCAAAACTGTTGGGTGAAGTCTATATTCAAGAATCGGGATGTCGTTACCTGATCTTGCGCACGAGTTGGGTGATATCGGCTACAGGGAATAATTTCATTAAAACTATTCTTAAGCTCGCTAAAGTTAATGAGCAATTATCGGTGGTTAATGACCAGATTGGTGCACCCACATCGGCGGATCTCATTGCGCGTGTGACCTGTGATTTGATTCAAAAAGATGAGCAAGATCAGATAAGTAGTGAGATTTACCATTTATCTTCTAGTGGTGAGGCAAGCTGGTTTGATGTGGCTGTGCATGCGATTAATCGAGCGATCAATGCCGGTGTATCTCTTGCCTGCGATCCGAATAACGTTTCACCTATTCCTACCTCCGAGTACCCGACGCGTGCCGCTAGGCCAGCAAACTCACGACTCAATAGTGACAAGCTTGAAACGCTGCTCGCGCTGAACATGCCCTACTGGACAGATGGGGTAGACGGTACAATTGATGAATTGATCAGAAAAGGTTTGTTGAAATGAAAGAACGAAAAGGCATCATTCTCGCCGGCGGTTCGGGAACGCGTTTGTATCCTATGACCAATGTTGTCTCAAAACAGCTGTTGCCTGTTTTCGATAAGCCGATGATTTATTATCCGCTGTCTACATTGATGTTGGCTGGCATACGTGAAGTATTGGTGATTTCAACGCCTGAGGATCTACCTCGTTTTGAACAACTGCTTGGAACGGGTGAGCAGTGGGGCATTGAAATTCAGTATCAACTTCAGCCTTCTCCCGACGGCATTGCGCAAGCATTGATCATTGGTGAAAAATTCTTGGCCAATTCGCCGTCCGCATTAATTCTTGGCGATAATATTTTTCATGGTTCAGGGTTCGGTGAAAAGCTCCAGGAAATATCGCATGATTTAACGCGAAATTTAACGTTATTTGCATGTCAGGTTCATGATCCAGAACGTTATGGTGTTGCTGAAATTGGGCGAGATGGACAGTTAATTGGTATCGAAGAAAAACCGAAAATGCCTAAATCCAACTATGCCGTGACTGGGCTGTACTTTTATGATGAGGATGCGCCGAAACTTGCGGGAGAACTGAACCCGTCGGATAGGGGGGAGCTTGAAATTACTGGTTTAAATAATATGTATCTCAAGCGCTCACAAGTGCATGTGGAGCGCTTGGATCGTGGCCACGTTTGGTTTGACACTGGAACACCTGAGAGTCTGTCTGAGGCGTCACAATACGTGCAGGCGGTCGAGCATCGGCAGGGGATGAAAATTCACTGTCCTGAGGAAATAGCGCTGCGTAAAGGGTGGGTGGAGCCTGATCAGATCATCAAACAGGCGAAACGCTTGGCTAATAGTGCGTATGGGCGTTATCTGAACAAGATGGCAGAGGATTTTAAACGTGAAATTGACTGATACGGCACTGCCCGGAGTAAAGCTAATTGAGCCCACTATTTTTAATGATGAGCGAGGTTGTTTCTACGAGAGTTTTAATTTAGAACGATTCCGCTCCGTTGTAGGTCAGCCCGAGATTGATTTTGTACAAGACAACCATTCCGTTTCTAAAGCTGGTGTCCTAAGGGGCATTCACTATCAAACGAATCCTATGGCACAGGGCAAGCTCGTTAGAGTTTTGATTGGAGAAATCTTTGATGTTGCGGTCGATTTAAGAAAGGAATCGAAATTTTTTGGACGTTGTGCCTCAGTGTTTTTGAGTGCTTCGAATAGAAAACAACTGTGGATCCCTGAAGGATTTGGCCATGGTTTTTTAGCACTATCCGAAAAAGTGGAAGTGTTATATAAAACGACAAATTACTATTCGAGTGCTAACGAAGTTTGTATTCGTTGGGATGATCCAGATTTGGGTATCGAATGGCCAAAGCTTGAACAGCCATATGCAGTTTCTGAAAAAGATGCGAAAGGTGTAGGGCTCGGGCAAGCTGAGTTTTTTTAAATTTGACCGATTGTTATCTACCTATCAATTACGGTTGAATCTCGCTGCCATTCCACGCGAAACATTTGCCGGTTTGTGAGGGTGTGAGTTCTGAGAAAACATTAATTAACTGAGTGGCGGCTACTTCTGGCGTAAAACAGTTCTTGGTCGTGTCGTTGATGAACCGCTCTGAGAACTTTGTTTTTACTGTGCCAGGATGCAAGCCCACGACAACGCTCTGTTTATTTTTTCGTTTCAGCTC
>Ga0208414_1000751_pt1 | contig 28826 bp, 30 predicted proteins | sample AntAceMetag02UKE_FD_184770 | JGI IMG/M metagenome (GOLD analysis project Ga0208414, IMG submission 184770) | Saline lake microbial communities from Ace Lake, Antarctica - Antarctic Ace Lake Metagenome 02UKE (SPAdes) (version 2) | ecosystem: Environmental > Aquatic > Non-marine Saline and... | reverse complement strand
TTTAAAATAAAATGAATTTAGATAAAAAAGAAATATTAATAAAATTAGAAAACGTTGGAATTTTTCAAGATAATAAATGGTTAGTCCATGATGTATCTTTAGAAATTGAAAGAGGTAAAATTTTAACATTGATTGGACCTAACGGCTCTGGAAAAACCACTACAGCAAAAATTGCACTAGGAATTCATAAAAATATTAAAGGAAAAGTTACAAAAAACACAAATAAGATTGGTTATGTGCCTCAAAAAATATCAATCGATTGGACGTTACCAATTAGAGTAATTGATTTTATGAGTTTAACTCAAACGCTTCAATTTGATGAAGTTGTAAGTGCTTTAAAATTAACAGAAGTAGAGCATCTTAAACATAATGATTTAAGAAGTCTTTCTGGTGGAGAGTTCCAAAGAGTTTTAATGGCTAGAGCAATAGCAAAAAAACCTGATTTACTTGTATTAGATGAACCTGTTCAAGGTGTAGATTTTACAGGAGAAATTGCCCTTTACGAATTAATCAAAAAAATTTCTGATGAACTTAATTGTGGAATATTATTAATTTCTCATGATCTAAATGTGGTTATGTCTAAAACTGATTATGTAGTTTGTTTAAATGGTCATGTATGTTGCTCAGGTACACCAATGAATGTTGCAAATAATAAAAATTATAAAGAGTTATTTGGAGATCAAGCATCAACACTATTATCTGTATACGAGCATAAGCATGATCATACCCATTCTACTGATGGCAGTATTAAAGAAAAGAAGCATTAATAATGTTAGATGATTTTTTTATAAGAGCTCTAATTGCTGGCATAGGCATTGCTTTAGTTGCTGGTCCTCTTGGATGTTTTGTTATTTGGAGAAGACTATCTTTTTTTGGTGATACTTTATCTCATTCAGCATTACTTGGCGTAACTCTAGCTTTATCTTTTGATATTAATATTGTTTTATCAGTTTTTTTTGTTTCTTCAGCTGTAGCACTTGTTTTGTTAAAACTACAAAAAACTACCAACTTGCCTGGTGATGCTTTATTGGGATTGCTGGCTCACTCATCTTTAGCTGTAGGTTTAGCAGTGATTAGTTTTTTATCATTTATTCGTTTTGATATAATGGGACTACTGTTTGGTGATATTCTTGCTGTAGCTCCAAACGATATATTTATTATTTGGATTGGTGGAGTATTAATATTATTAGTTTTAAAGATTATTTGGAAACCACTTTTTGCTTCAACAGTTAATTATGAATTAGCTGAAGCTGAGGGTATGAACCCAGCGAGAGTAAATGCAATTTTTACTATTTTAATGGCTGCTATAATTGCAATTTCTATTAAAATGGTTGGACTATTGTTAATTACAGGAATGTTAATTATTCCTGCTGCTATGGCACGTAATCTTTCTAATAATCCAGTTCAAATGGTTGTTTATTCTGTAATAGGTGGCTTGCTGTCAGTAATAGTTGGTTTATTTGCTTCATTAGAGTTAAACTCACCGTCAGGACCATCTATAATCACAGCTGCATTAGTTTTGTTTATCTTGTCATTAACAAAAATAAATAAATTCACTCGATTGAAAAACTAGTGTGTAATTGTTAGAAGTACATATGAATCATAAAGAAGAATTTTTATCTAAAAATCAGCAAATTATTTTTGATTTTATAGAAAAAGCTAAAGAACCACTTAAGGCTTATTCCATTTTATTTAATGTTCAAAAAAAAGGAATTAAAGCACCACTACAAGTTTATAGAGCACTAGATAAATTAGTAGAGATTGGAAAAATACATAAAGTAGAAAGTAGAAATGCTTTTATAGCATGTAAAAGTTCAAGTTGTGAAATTTCACAAGCAACGGCTTTTTCAATATGTAATAAGTGTGAAAATGTTTCTGAAATAAATAATCCAAAACTTTCAAAATATTTAACTAATTTTGAAGACGATACCGGAATGCAATATAATAAATATAATTTAGAGTTTTTTGGTTTATGCAAAAAATGTAAAGTTAAATAAATGAATACAGTATCCTTAACATTAAATGAAATTTTAGAACTAGCTAAAAAAACATTACTAGCTAATGGTTGTGATGAGGAAAATGCTAGTATTTTATCAGATACAATTATGAGAGCCGAAAGAGATGGTTCGGTATCGCATGGATTATTTAGACTACCTGCCTATGTTTCTGGTTTAGTAAGTAAAAAAATTAATGGTAAGGCAAGACCAGAATTACAAAATGTTGCCCCAAGTATAATTAAAGTTTTAGGCAATAACGCTGTTGCCCCTATGGTTTTAAGTTTAGGTTTACCAGCAGTTATTGATTTAGCTAAAAAAAATGGTGTAGCAGTTTTGGCAATAACAAATTCACATCATATGGCAGCACTTTGGCCTGAGACAGAAGCTATTGCAGAAGCAGGACTTGTTGGTATAGCCTGCACCTCTTATAAGCCAGCTGTAGCTCCAGCAGGTGCAACAAAAGCTTTGTATGGAACAAACCCGATATCATTTGCCTGGCCAAGACCTGGTAAAACTCCTGTTGTCTATGATATGGCAACAGCTTCAATGGCAATGGGTGAAGTTCAAATAGCAAAAAGAGAAGGGCACAAAGTCCCACTTGGAACCGGATTAACTAAAGATGGAAAAGAAACTACAGATCCTGGAGAAATTGTTGATGGCGGGGTTATTTTACCATTTGGTGGTTATAAAGGATCTAGTATTGCAATGATGGTAGAGCTCTTAGCTGGTGCATTAATTGGTGAAAACTTTAGTTTTGAAACTGCAACCAAAGATAACAATGATGGTGGGCCTCCAAGTGGAGGTGAATTTATTATAGCTATATCTCCTGAAAAAATTTCAGGCAAAGGTTGGGACAAACATGCAGATGAATTTTTTAATAAAATGTCAGCTATGGAGGGTGTTAGACTTCCTGGTGAAAGAAGACATAAGAATAGACTGGATAAAGGTCCAAGAAATATCAATGAAGAGTTAATAAATAAAATTAAATCTTTAAGCTAATTCAATTTCAATAGGTGTGTGATCAGAAGGCTTTTCTTTTCCTCTAGGGTCTTTATTAATTTTAACATCTTTAACTATATTTAATAATGAATTTGATATTAAAAAGTGATCAATTCTTAATCCATTATTTTTCTGCCAAGCACCCCTCATATAATCCCAATAAGTATAACCTTCTTTTTCACCATGAATATGACGGTAAGCATCATGAAAACCTAGATTAATCATTTCTCTAAATTTTTTTCTAATCTCAAGTCGGTATAATGCATCATCTTCAAACCCTTTAATATTATAAGCATCTTCTGCCGTAGGGAGGATATTGAAATCACCAGCTAAAATGATGTTTTCATTTTTTTTTGAAAGAGCTTTTAATTGCTTAATCAAACTATCTAACCATTCTTTTTTGTATGAATACTTTTCTGTATCAACCGGGTTACCATTTGGTGTATAAATATTAATTATTTGTATATTTTTTTTATTATGTTTTAATTCTGCTGAAATAATTCTAGATTGTTTTAACTTATCTTTAATCAAATCTAATCTAACATTTTCTAATTTATGTTTAGAAATAATTGCTACACCATTATAACTTTTTTGACCAAAAACATGACTTTCATAATCTAATGCAGAAAAATCATCATAAGGAAAGGTCTCATCTTGAGTTTTAATTTCCTGCATCATGACAACATCTGGGGAAAATTTTTTGAGATATTCTTTAATATTTTCAATTCTAGCCCTAACAGAATTTACATTCCAAGATGTAATAATCATTATACTGAGAATGAAACACCACAACCGCAAGAAGATTTGCTTTGTGGATTGGAGATTTTGAATTGATCACCAATTAGTTCTGAAACAAAGTCAACCTCAGAGCCTTTTAATAAGTCTGCTGAAGTTTTATCTATAAGAATATTTTCATGTTTTAAATCGTCGGCTGCTAATTCTTTGTCAAAAGTAAACTCATATTGGAAACCTGAGCAACCACCACCTTTAATTGCGATTCTAAAAAAGGAACCGGTATCTTTTTGAGACAACAAATTATTAATCTGTTTTATAGCCTTATCTGTAAATTTAATTTCTTTAATCATATAACAACACTGATATTACTAATATAATATCAATTTATTAAATTTAAAGTATGAATAATTACTCAAATTTAGCGTTATCCAAAAGCAAAGGTCGTATTTTTAAAGAAGCTAATTCACTTTATAGAACGCCATTTCAAAGAGATAGAGATAGAATTATTCATAGTGCCTCATTCAGAAGGTTAAAGCACAAAACACAAGTTTTTGTGAACACAGAGGGCGATCACTTTAGAACTAGAATTACACATTCAATTGAAGTTGCTCAAATTGCTAGATCTATTGCTAAGCACCTAGGTTTAAATGATGATTTAGCTGAAACTTTAAGTCTTGCTCATGATTTAGGTCACACGCCATTCGGTCATGCTGGTGAAGATGCTCTTAATGAATGTATGGTTAACTATGGAGGTTTTGATCACAATCTTCAAACATTAAGAATAATTATGTTTTTGGAACATAAATATCTTAAATTTAAGGGATTGAACCTTACAGTGGAAACTTTAGATGGACTATTAAAACACAATGGTCCAATTAAAGATGTTTCATCAATTAATAGACTGATTGGACCAAAGCACTTTAAGAATAAAATTAATTTTACTAATTCTGGCTCTTTAGAAGCTCAAATTTCAGCAATATCTGATGATATCGCTTATAATAACCATGACATACAGGATGGAATTAGAGCAAAAATGTTTAATTTGAACGACTTGATTGAAATTAATTTTTTTAGAGATATTTATAAATCTCACAAAAAAAACATAAAAAAAAATAATAAAGATATTCTAATATATCAAATAATAAGAGATTCAATTGATTTAATGGTTAGAGATTTAATTAAAAATACTAAAAATAATTTAAAAATTAATAAAATTAAATCGTTAAGAGATATATATAAGTTAGAAGAACCTTTGGTATGTTTTTCTGATAAATTTTTAGACATTGAAAAAGAAGTTAGATTTTTTTTAAGAAGCAAAATGTATAATAACAAAAAAGTATTATTAAAGAATAATCACGGAAAAATAATTGTAAATAAACTTTTTAACATAATCAAGAATAAACCTAGAAAACTTATAGCTGCTGATCAATTAAAGAAAGACCCCAATAGAGCAATTGCAGATTTTATTTCTGGTATGACAGATAGATATGCAATCAATTTATACAAAAATATTTAATGAACATTTTTGACCTCTACCTAGATAAGATAGTAATTTTAATTAAAAAGTTAAATAAAGAAGGCTCTCTAGTATTACCTGAATCTCTAAATGGAATTAATGTAGATATACCACCATTAAATTTTGACTGCGATATATCAACTAATGTAGCAATGGTACTATCTAAGGCTAACAAAAAATCTCCGATTGATATTGCTAACACATTGGTAGGATTAATTAAAGATACTGATAAAAAAATTGAAACTATATTAGTAGCAAAACCCGGATTTATAAACATTAAATTTAAAGCAATATATTGGAATAATTTTATTAAAAATGTTAATGAAGATTACAAAAATTTTGGTATTAACATTAAAGAGGAGAAAAAAAAATATTTAATAGAATTTGTTTCTGCTAATCCAACTGGGCCATTACATGTAGGGCATTGTAGAGGTGCAATTTTAGGTGATGTTATTTCTAATATTTTAATTTTTAATAAGCATAATGTATCTAAAGAATATTATGTAAATGATTATGGTAACCAAATTATAAATTTTACTAAATCTGTTTATTTTAGAATTAGAGAAATTCTTTATAATGAAAAGTTCCCAATAGAAAATACAGATCTTTATCCTGGAGATTATTTGGTCGATATTGCTAAAAATATCACTAATCTTAACAATAATTTAAAATTTGATAAATTTGAGGATGTTTCTAAAGAATTAACCCTGTTATCAGTGGCTGAATCTTTGAAGTTAATTAAAACAAATTTAGCTAACCTAGGAATAGTACATGATAAGTTTACAAGTGAAAGTGAAATTGTAAAAAATAAAGAAGTAGAAAAAGTAATAGATAATTTAAAACAAAAAAATTTGGTTTATGAAGGAAAAATTAAAGCACCAAAAGCAGATGATGATAAAAATTGGGTAGAAAGAGAGCAGCTTTTATTTAGATCAACAAATTTTGGTGATGATAAAGACAGAGCTCTACAAAAATCAGATAAATCTTGGACATACTTTGCTAGTGATGTTGCGTATCATTATAATAAATTAAGTAGAAATTACGATTTACTTATTAATATTCTTGGAGCTGACCATGCGGGATACATCAAACGAATTACTTCTGTTGTTGAAGCTTTGTCTGGTGCAAAAAATAAATTGATTTGCAAGGTAAGCCAACTTGTTAAACTTATTAAAGACGGTAAACCATTTAAGATGTCAAAAAGAAAAGGTGACTACATTACCGTTGAGGACTTAATTTCCGAAGTTGGAAAAGATGCAACGAGATTTATTATGTTAAATAGAAGTAGCGATGTTGAACTTGATTTTGATTTTACCAAAGTAAAAGAGAAATCAAAAGATAACCCACTTTACTATGTTCAATATTGTTATGCTAGAATTTCATCTGTGTTTAGACATGTCGATTTAGATATCAACAAAGATTTAACTATTAATGAATATAATTTTAATTATTCTAATGATGAAATAAAAATTTTAAAAAAAATTGCTGAATGGCCAAAATGTATTGAGGCTGCAAGTTTAAGATTAGAACCCCATAGAATACCAGTTTACCTTTATGAATTATCTTCTGAGTTTCATTCTTATTGGAATATGGGCAAAGAAGATTCTAGTAAAAGATTTATTAACGAAGAAAAGAAAATACCCAATGACAAATTAGTTTTTTTAAAGGTAATATCTAATGTAATTAAATCAGGTATGACCATTGTTGGCGTCAATACTCCTGAAAAAATGTAATGTTAAAAGAATTAAAATATCTTTTTTTTATATTGGTGATTTCTTTATTTTTTTTTCTATCTTTTAAATATTATTTTTCTGACAATAACAAAAAAAACTCTTACCGATCTTTCAAAGATGCTGATGAAAAAATAGCCATCTATTCTAAAAAATTAGTTTTATTAAATAACGACACTAATGATGTTGTTGAATATGTGGAAAAGAGGATAGATAAAAATAAGAAAAGTTATAATTTTTGGCAATTAATAAATAATAATGAATAATAGAAGAAGTTTTATCACAGGAATTAAATCTACAGTTTTAAGAAAAAAAGAAATAAAATTTTTAAAAAAATATAAACCATGGGGTGTAATTCTTTTTTCTAGAAATATTAAGTCTCTTAAAAATACCAACATTTTAACCAAACAAATAAGAAAACTTTTTAAAGATGATAAATATCCAATTTTGCTAGATCAAGAGGGTGGTAGAGTTAATAGACTAAAAAACTTTATTAACACCGACTCATTTACAGGTGAATTTTTTGGAAATCTTTATTTAAAAGACAAAAAAAAATTTTATGATTATTATAAAATATTTTTAAACAAAACGTCATTTTTACTTAAATCGATTGGAATAAATATTAATACCGTACCAGTTCTTGATTTAAGGTCAAAAGGTTCAAGTTCAATAATAGGCGATAGATCATTTTCAAAAAATCCTAAAGTAGTTTCCACAATTGGTGACATTTGCATAGATAGCTTTCATCGAAACAAAATTGGTACTATTATTAAGCATATACCCGGACATGGTTTGGCCAAGGTTGATAGTCACAAATTAACACCTACTATTAAAGAAAAACGCAAATATTTACTAAAAAATGATTTTTTGCCCTTTAAAAATAAAGCTAGTCTTTTTGCCATGACGGCTCACATAATTTATCAAGATATCGATAAATTTAATACAGCAACTCACTCTAAAGAAATTATTCAATTAATCAGAGATAACATTAAATTTAAAAACATTATTATGTCTGATGACATATCAATGAAAAGTTTAAAAAACTCAATTAAGGTAAATACATTAAAGGCTTTTAATGCTGGTTGCGATTTAGTACTTCATTGCAATGGAAATTATAACGAAATGCTTGAGGTTGCACTTAACTCACCCTTAATAAGTAAGTTTATAATCAAAAAAACATCACAATTTTATAAAATTTTAAGTTAATATTTCGAATGCTAGACACTGATTCTAATAATTTTAATGTAGATCTTAATAATTATCAAGGTCCACTAGATATTCTATTAGATTTAGCTAAAGCACAAAAAGTAAACCTTGAAGATATTTCTATAACAAAGTTAGCTGATCAATTTTATGAATTCATCACAAGTGAAAAAAATCTTAACTTAGAAATAGCTTCTGAGTATTTGGTAATGGCAACATGGTTAACTTATTTAAAATCTAAACTTTTATTACCTGGCGACCCTGAAGAAGAGTTTAAAGTATTGGAAGTTGCTGTAAAATTAAAATTACAATTAAAAAAATTAGAATTAATACGACTACTTTCTGATCAAATGTTAAAAAGAAAAAGACTAGGAAGAGAAATTAGATTAAGAGGCATCAAGGGGAGCATTAGATCGATTTATAGCACGGAATATAAATTAAATCTTTATGAACTATTAAAATGTTATTCTTCTATTATTATGACTAAAGATTTTCAAAGAATGAATATTCCTAAACTGCCAGTCTTTACTGCAGAAGATGGAATAAAAAGAATTAGAGAATTCTTTGGAAAATTGATTGATTGGAAAAATATTAATGATTTAATCCCTCAAAATTTTAAAAGTGGCACTAAATATAGAAGATCAGGGAAGGCTGGAATTTTTGCTGGATCTCTTGAGCTTGTTAAAGAAGGCAATCTAACTATTAAACAAGAAAATTTATTTGATGATGTTTATATTAAGGAAATAAAATGACAAAAATAAAAAAAAACTTGAGTAATAATATAGTTTCTTTCCCAACCAAACTGAACGAAGGTGCGAGAGAAGTTGAAGCAATCATTTTTGCTGCTGCTGAACCGCTCGATATAGATACTATTGAATCAAAAATTTCAAAAAAAATTGATGTTTTAAAAACTTTAGAAAAACTCCAAGTGGAGTATTCATCTAGGGGTATAAATTTAGTTTGTATATCTAATAGATGGTCTTTTAGAACATCTGAAGCCCTATCCAATTTAATGTCTCAAGAAAAAACTGTAGAAAAAAAACTTTCTAGAGCTGCGATTGAAACTCTTGCTATAATTGTTTATCATCAACCAGTAACTAGAGCTGAAATAGAAGAAATTAGAGGCGTTGCATTTGGAGCAAATACACTTGATATATTGATGGAGCTTAATTGGGTTAAACCCCAAGGACGTAAAGATGTGCCAGGTAAACCTATTCAATATGGAACTACAGATGATTTTTTAAGTCATTTTAGTCTCCAAAAATTATCGGATTTACCTACTGTTGATGAGCTAGGATCTGCCGGTTTAATTGATACCTCAAACATAGATAATGCAATATTTGGAACTGGTAAATTTTATAAAGAAAAACAAGAAGAAAAAAAAGAGGATATCTATGAAAATATAGATGAGATGTTAAGCGGAACACTTAAACCTGACGAAGAAAAATAAAAATTTTCTTTAAAAAAAATACTAAAAGAGGTATAAAAATTTATGAGCATAGGAATTTGGCAAATAGCAATAGTTGTAATTTTAGTAGTACTTTTATTTGGTAGAGGCAAAATCTCTAGTTTAATGGGGGATGTCGCAAAAGGCATTAAAAGTTTTAAAAAAGGTATGGCCACAGACATCACAGATGAGCCAGAACCTAAAAATGTTTCTGAAAACAATCAAGACAGTAAAGACAAAGAATAAATCAAATGCCCACCATTGGCTGGTTTGAGATTTTACTGGTAGTAGCTGTAGCAATTATTGTTATAGGTCCTAAAGATTTTCCATTCATGTTAAAAAAAGTTGGATCCTGGATCGGTACAACCAAAAGATATATTAGTACTATACAAAGTGAAGTTGCAGACCTTGATATTGGCTCTAATGAAATAGAAAAAACAGCAGAAGAAAAAAAAGATAATGACAAAATCTGAAAATGAAGGTGGCTTTGTAAGTCATTTAACAGAACTTAGAAAAAGATTAATTCATTCTTTTATTTTTTTATTTATCTTTTTTATTGGATGTTATTTTTTTTCAGAACACCTTTATGGATTTCTTGTTGAGCCATTTGCTAAAGCAGTAAATGATAGTGGTACTGATAGAAGATTAATTTTTACAGCTTTACAAGAAACTTTTTTAACATACTTAAAGGTTTCATTTTTTGCTGCATTCTTCATTACATGCCCTTATATATTAATGCAAATATGGAAATTTATTGCACCAGGACTCTATAAACATGAAAAAATTGCAATTGTTCCTTATCTAGTTTTAACACCTATATTATTTTTCTTAGGAGGTATGCTTGTCTATTATTTAATAATGCCATTAGCCATAAAGTTTTTTCTCTCATTCGAGAGCACTGGTGCATCAACTGGATTACCTATTCAATTAGAAGCAAAAGTAAGTGAATACCTTTCACTTATAATGAAATTAATTTTTGCATTCGGTATAAGTTTTCAGCTACCTGTTGTTCTTAGTTTATTAGCTAGAGTAGGTATGGTTGATGCTAAATTTCTCAGAGAAAAGAGAAAATATGTTGTTGTAATGATTTTTGCTGCTGCAGCGCTATTAACTCCGCCAGATCCCATAACACAAATTGGCTTAGCAATACCATTATTGATTTTATACGAATTATCTATATTTTCTGTAAATATTATTGAAAAGAAGAATAAAAAAGATGCATAATATAAAAGAAATTAGAAACGATATTGAAACTTTTAAAAAAGCTTTAGATAAAAGGTTCCTAGATATAGATGTTGAAGAAATCTTATCTTTGGATGAAAATAATAGAAAATATATTCAAGAAAGAGAAATACTTGAAAAAGAGAAAAAAGATATATCAAAATCGAAAGATAAGACTCAGTTTGAAAAATCTAAAAATATTTCTATAGAAATTGAAAAAATTAATAAACTACAATTTGAAGCTAAAAATAAACTAGATACAATCTTGGCATCAATACCCAATATACCTTATTTAGATGTACCCGTAGGTAAGGATGAAAATTCAAATATAGAAGTTTTAAAATCAGGAAAAATACCTGAATTTACCTTTAAACCAAAATCTCATTATGAATTAGGAGAAAATTTAAATATGTTAGATTTTGAGCTAGCAACGAAAACTACTGGTTCCAGGTTTGTTTTTGTTAAAGACAAATTAGCTTTATTGGAAAGAGCATTATCTAATTTTATGCTAGACACCCACGTTAACATTAATGGTTATAAGGAAATTTCACCACCTTTAATAGCCACAGATTCTACCATGTTTGGTACTGGTCAATTACCAAAATTTGATAATGACCAATTTGAACTTAAACTTGACGATTCTAATGAAAGAAAATTTTTAATTCCAACGGCTGAAGTTATATTAACCAATATTGTTAAAGATCAAATAGTTGATAAAAAAGAACTTCCAATGAGGATGGTAGCATCAACCCCTTGTTTTAGAAAAGAAGCTGGTAGTTATGGAAAAGATACTAAGGGAATGATTAGACAGCATCAATTTTATAAAGTTGAAATGGTAAGCATTGTTGAAGCTGACAAATGTTTGTCAGAACTGGATAGAATGACTGATTGTGCCACCAAAATATTAGATTTATTAAAACTTCCTTACAGAAAAATTATTTTATGTACTGGTGATATGGGTTTTAGTGCGGAAAAAACTTTTGACATTGAAGTTTGGCTTCCATCAGAAAATAAATATAGAGAAATTTCTAGTTGCTCATCTTGTGGCTCATTTCAAGCCAGAAGAATGAAAGCAAGATATAAAAATGATAATAAAGAAACAGTTTTGGTTGGCACGCTAAATGGTAGTGGGCTAGCCGTTGGAAGAACACTCGTCGCAATACTTGAAAACTATCAACAAGAAGATGGGTCTATTATTATCCCCGAAGTTTTAAAGCCTTACATGAATAATTTTGAGAAAATCAATAAGATTTAAAGTTGTTTTAATTGTTAAGATGCTGTAAGTATTTCTTTTAATCAAGGAGTTATATGGATCAAGGAATAGGCCAATTTATACCACTAATTTTAATTTTTGTTATTTTTTACTTTTTTTTAATAAGACCTCAACAAAAGAAAGTTAAAGAGCATAAAGCCATGGTTGAGAACTTAAAAAGAGGGGACAAAGTAGTTACAACTGCTGGAATTATTGGTACGATTGAAAGAGTTGTTGATAATGAAAGAGTTGAAGTTTTGATTTCTGAAAATGTTAAAGTTGAAATTATTAAATCCACAGGTATCCAAGGTTTACTTAATACAGCTGAAGTTAAAAAATAATATCAATTTGAAGTGTTATATTTTTCAAAATTAAGAATTATTTTAATATCATTAATTACCGCATTCTTTATAATTTTAACATTATCAAATTTTTTAAACTTTGGTGGTAGCCTTTTATCAAAAAAAATTAATCTTGGTTTAGACCTTCAGGGTGGCTCTTATCTTTTACTTGAAATAGATAATAACCCTGTAGAACTTCAAAAATTGCAAAACACAACAACCGATATTAGAAATTTTCTTAATAATGAAAAAATAAAATTTACAGACTTAAGAATATCAAATAAATCAATAATATTTAATATAGATCAAAAGGATAAAGACACTGTAGAGTCTTTTTTTACCGATAAAAATAGTGAAATAAATCCTTATTACACAAAGTACAGCTCTCATCAATTTGACTTAACAATGTTGAGTGATGAGTTTCAACTTAAGCTTTCTGAATATGGTTTAATTGAAATAAAGATATCATCGCAAGACCAAGCAATAGAAATTGTAAGAAGACGTGTTGATGAAGTTGGCACTAACGAGCCAAATATTTTAAAAAGGGGGAATGATAGAATTTTAGTTGAGTTACCTGGCTTAGATGATCCTATGAGAATTAAATCCCTATTGGGGAAAACTGCTAATTTAAGCTTTAGATTTATCACTCAAAATGACAATGACACATTTGGTGCTGAAACTCTTAAGTTTGATGATGATATTAATGAGGCTTTAGTCAGTAAAAGAATAATTTTAAGTGGCGAAAACTTACTTGATGCACAACCAAATATGAATACTCAAACAAATGAAACAGTTGTTTCGTTCAAACTTGATAGAGTAGGTGCCAAAAGATTTGGGAAAGCCACTTCAGATGGGATAGGTAAGCAATTAGCTATTGTCCTAGATGGAAAAATAGTTAGTGCACCGGTAATTAGGGATGCGATAGTAAGTGGATCTGGTCAAATTAGCGGAAATTTTACATTTCAATCAGCTACAGATCTAGCTTTATTGTTAAGATCGGGTGCTTTACCTGCACCTCTTAATATTATTGAGGAAAGATCAGTCGGTCCAGATCTTGGTCAAGACTCAATTAATACTGGAATAATTTCACTCTTAATCGGCTTTGCGTTAGTTATTATTTTTATGCTTTATAAATACAAAATTTTTGGGTTGATTGCTAATATTACCCTATTAATAAATCTGTTTTTTTTAATAGGTATTCTCACGTTGTTTGAGGCAACACTAACATTACCAGGGATTGCCGGTATAATTCTAACTGTTGGTATGGCTGTTGATGCAAACGTTTTAATTTTTGAAAGAATTAAAGAAGAGTTAAAAGATGAAAAAAACAATATCATAGCCTTTGACACTGGTTATGTTAAATCTAAAACTGCTATTATTGACGCAAATGTTACAACCTTAATTGCTGCCGTTATATTATTTTTTATGGGCTCTGGACCTGTTAAGGGTTTCTCGGTAACCTTAGCCGTTGGAATATTTACCACTTTATTCTCAGTTTATTTTATTGCAAGAATGCTAACAAGTCTTTACGTGGTCAAAAATAAAGAAAAAATAAATTTAATTTAAATGATAAATTTTAATAAGTTTTATAAATTATTTAGTGTGATTTCAACATCACTAGTTATTCTATCAATACTTCTTTTATTTTTTAAAGGTCTAAATTTTGGTGTAGATTTTAAAGGCGGAACTTTAATAGAATTGAGAGCAAAAGATAATCAAACAAATGTATCCATTTTAAGAGGTGCATTTAATAAAATGAATTTAGGAGATGTTAATATAAAAAAATTTGGTGAAGAAAATGATTTTTTAATTAAAATTGAAAAAAAAGATACAAGTGAAAATATAATACAACTAATAAAAACTGACCTTACAAAGTCAATAGGCGACACTTATAATTTTAGAAGGGTTGAAAATGTAGGTCCTAAAGTAAGTTCCGAGTTATTAAAATCTGGAATTACGGCAATATTTTTATCATTAGTGGCAATGTTATTCTACATATGGGTGAGGTTTGAGTGGCAATTTAGTTTAGGTGCGATAATCGCATTATTCCATGATGTAATAATTACCCTTGGTTTATTCTCTTTATTAAATTTGGAAATTAATTTATCCATAGTTGCTGCAGTTTTAACTATAGTGGGCTACTCCATGAATGACACTGTGGTAATTTATGATCGTGTTAGAGAAAATTTAAAAAAATATTCTGATATTAAAATTTTTGAACTGACAAATAAGTCAATAAACGAAACATTGTCGAGAACGTTAATCACATCAATTACAACACTGCTTGCTCTAATGTCTATCTATCTATTTGGAGGTGAAATACTAAAAGGGTTTTCATTGGCAATGATTTTTGGAGTGGTATTTGGTACATACTCTTCAATCTATATAGCAAACCCAATACTAGTAAAACTTAGAGTTTCACAAAAAACAATTCTTAAAGAAGAAACTGAATAAAAAAATTAATATAAATTTTGAGCTGCTACCATTGAAAGTAACATTGGTAATGAAAGAAGCGTATTAGTTCTTGAAAATAACATAGCTGTTCTTGCTGATTTTGCTTTAACTTCAGGCTCACATGAAACAATACCTAAAGCTCTTTTTTGATTTGGCCAAATTATAAACCAGACATTAAAAGCCATGTATAAACCAAGCCACATACCAATACCAATAGCAGTATTTTTTCCACCACCAGTTCCAATACCCAAAGTCATTGCTTCATGAACATAACCATTTAATGTTGCTAAAATTAATCCTGAAATAATAGTTAATAGAGCAGCCCATCTAAAATAAAATAAAGCTGCAGGTGCAATAACTTTACCAATGGCAGGTTTTTGCTCATCTGGGATTTTAGCCATGTTAGGAATTTGCACAAAATTGAAATACCAAAGTAGACCAATCCACATAATTGCTACAATAACATGTATAAATCTTGCTAGCCAACTCCAAAAAATCCTATCAAATTCAAATCCACCATTATCAAAAAATAGACCTAAAAAAAGAATAATTGCAAGAATTAATGATGCATGAATTGTTTTAGGTAGTGATGAAAGTAAATTTCCCATGATTCTCTATAATTATACACTAAAAGTATTTAATTATTAAATTATTTTTTAAACCTTTCTTCAAGCATTGGTTTTAAGAATTGGCCCGTATAACTCTCTTTTACATTAATAATATCCTCAGGTTTTCCCTCAGCAATAATATTACCACCTTTAACACCACCCTCTGGTCCCATATCAACTATATAATCTGCAGTTTTAATAACATCAAGATTATGTTCTATTACAACCACAGTATTTCCTAGAGTCACAAATGTATGTAATATTTCTAGTAGTTTTTTTATATCATGTTGGTGTAATCCTGTTGTAGGTTCGTCAAGGATATACATAGTTCTACCTGTTGATCGTTTAGATAATTCTTTTGCTAATTTAATTCTTTGAGCCTCACCACCCGATAAGGTTGTCGCTTGTTGTCCAATTTTTATATAACCGAGGCCAACTTTCTTTAAAGTTAATAATTTAGTTTTAATGTTTGAAATATTTTCGAAATATTCACACCCTTCGTCAACCGACATATCTAAAATATCTGCAATACTTTTCCCTTTGAATTTGATTTCTAAAGTTTCTCTATTATATCTGGTTCCTTTACATTCATCACATTGAATATAGACATCAGGTAAAAAGTGCATTTCATAAGTGATTACACCATCACCCTCACATGCTTCACATCTTCCCCCTTTAACATTAAAAGAAAATCTTCCTGGTTTATAACCTCGAGTTTTTGATTCAGGTAGTGCTGTAAACCAATCTCTTATAGGTCCAAAAGCACCTGTATAAGTGGCTGGATTTGATCTTGGTGTTCTTCCAATTGGAGATTGATCTATATCAATAATTTTATCAATTAATTCAACACCTTTATAACCTTTAAATGCTTTAGGAATTTTTCTAGCTTTGTTATTTAATGTTAAATTAAGGGCGTGATATAATGTTTGAAGTATTAAAGTTGATTTACCACTTCCAGAAACACCCGTTACACAGGTAAAGCTTCCAATAGGTATTTTAAGATTTACATTGTTCAAGTTATTTCCGCTTGCACCATTTATTTCTATAAATCTTCCATTTTTAGCAAGCCTTCTTGTTCTTGGTATTGCTATGTATTTTTTATGAGAAAGATATTGTCCCGTAATACTGTTCTTGTTATTTAGTATGTCGTTATATGTTCCTTGAGCAATTATTTGACCTCCATTAGTTCCTGCTTCAGGACCTAAATCAATAATATGATCTGCATTTTCCATTGTTTCAGTATCATGCTCTACAACAATCACAGTATTTCCTAGATCTCTAAGTCTTTTTAAAGCATCAATTAATTTAATATTATCTTTTTGGTGCAATCCAATAGATGGTTCATCCAAAACATAAAGCACCCCTGTTAATCCAGAACCAATTTGAGAGGCCAATCTTATTCTTTGTGCTTCACCACCAGACAAAGTTCCCGACTCACGAGACAAAGTTAAATAATCTAAACCAACATTTAAAAGAAAATTTAATCTTTCATTAATTTCTTTTAAAATATGTTCTGCAATCTTAAATTGTCTCTTATCTATATTTTGCTCTAAATCCTTAAACCACTTAGAAGCATCTAGAATTGATTTTTTTGTTACTTCGCTTATATTTTGATCATTAATTTTGACACATAGGGCCTCTTCTTTTAACCTATCACCATTACAACCTTCACAAGCGGAGTCTGATTGATATTCTGCAATTGCTTCTCTTTTCCACTCACTATCAGACTCAAGAAACCTTCTTTCTAGATTATTTATTACACCCTCAAAAGTTTTCTTATGAGAATATTTTTCATATCCATCGTCATAATTAAATTTTATCTCCTCCTCATCTGAACCGAATAAAATTATATCTTTCATTTTTTTGGGTAAATTTTTCCATTTTTCATCTAGCGAAAAAGCATAATGCTTAGCTATAGAAGCTAGTGTCTGCGCATAATACAAGGTTGTAGATTTTGCCCATGGCTCAATAGCCCCATCCGCAATACTTTTTTTTTCATCAGGTATTACTAAATTAGGATCTACATTTAATTTTATACCAATACCTTCACATTCAGCACATGCACCGTAAGGACTATTAAATGAAAAAAGTCTTGGCTCAATTTCTTCAATGGTAAACCCACTTTCTGGGCAAGCAAATTTAGTCGAATAGATTAACTTTTCAATTTTTCTAAATTTTTGAGGAAGAGTTTCATCTTCATATTCGACAAAAACTAAGCCATTTGATAAATTTACAGCCGTCTCAATACTTTCTGCAAGTCTATTTCCAAGGTTTGAATTTAAGACAATTCTATCTACCAACACAGATATGTCATGTTTTATTTTTTTATCTAGCTCTGGTGCTTTTTCAATATCGTATAAAACCTCATCAATCTTAATCTTTCTAAAACCTCTTCTTTTATAACTAAGAATATCTTTTTTATATTCACCCTTACGACCCCTAACAACAGGTGCGTAAATATAAATTGTAGATTTTTTTGGTAATTTTTTTATCAAATCTACAATTTGTGTGATGGTTTGAGAGGTGATAGGTTTTCCGGTAAATGGTGAGTAGGGAATACCCGCTCTTGCATAAAGAACTCTCATATAATCATAAATTTCTGTAACAGTCGCAACTGTTGATCTTGGGTTCTTTGATGTATTTTTTTGTTCAATTGCAATAGCTGGACTTAAACCTTCGATCAAATCAACATTAGGTTTTTTCATTTTATCTAAAAATTGACGAGCATAAGCTGACAAACTTTCAACATAACGTCTTTGCCCTTCAGCATAAATTGTATCAAATGCAAGAGATGATTTTCCAGAACCAGAAAGCCCCGTTATTACTACAAATTGATCTTTAGGAATTTCTACAGATATATTTTTTAAATTATGCTCTTTTGCACCCTTGATAACTATCTTTTTAATCATAATTTTTGTTGCTTTAAATTAATAAAATTAATATTCAGGTTATATTGTGATATAAAATTAATTAAATAAATAAACATTATTAAAATATTATGGCTGGAAGTTTAAATAAAGTATTATTAATTGGGCGTTTAGGCGCAGATCCCGAAATTAAGCAAATGGTTAACGGTAAAAGTGTTGCAAGACTTAGTTTGGCTACAAGTCAAACCTGGAAAGACAAAACCTCTGGTGAAAAAAAAGAAAAAACAGAATGGCACAGAATAGTAGTATTTAATGATGGGCTAGTAAATGTTGTTCAGCAGTACTTAAAAAAGGGTGCTCAAATTTATGTAGAGGGGCAAATTGTAACGAGAAAATGGAAAGATGAACAGTCTGGCCAGGATAAATATTCAACTGAAATTGTTATACAGGGATATAATTCTTCACTTACTATGCTTGGTGGAGGAAACTCAAGTGGAGGTATTCAAAATGATAATACTCAATCATCTGTTAATAATTTTGATGATGGTCCTCAAGTTACAAACGATATGGATGACGAAATTCCATTTTAGTTTTTATGCCTAACACAGAAATTCCTAAAGACAGAAACATAAAAATTATTTCAATGCATGACGAGATGAGCGCGTCATATCTATCGTATGCAATGAGTGTAATTGTTAGCAGAGCCCTTCCTGACGTTAGAGATGGCTTAAAACCTGTTCATAGAAGAATATTATTTGCCATGTATAAAGGTGGCTATGATTGGTCTAAACAATTCAGAAAATCTGCAAGGATAGTAGGGGATGTAATAGGTAAGTATCACCCACATGGTGATCAATCTGTTTATGATGCACTTGTTAGAATGGTTCAGGATTTCTCAATGAGCTTACCTTTGGTTGAGGGTCAGGGTAACTTCGGGTCAATTGATGGTGATCCAGCTGCAGCTATGAGATATACTGAAACAAGATTAGCCAAAGTTTCTCAATATTTAATTGATGATATTGAAAAAAATACAATTGAATACAAAAGTAATTATGACGAAACTGAAAAAGAACCATCAGTTTTACCAGCACAATACCCAAACCTTTTAGTAAATGGAGCTGGTGGAATTGCGGTGGGTATGGCTACAAGCATACCCCCTCATAATTTAGGTGAAATTATAGATGGAACATTGGCTTTAATCGAAAACAAAGATATTAAAATTAAAGATTTGATGAAACATATACCTGGACCAGATTTCCCTACTGGTGGGGTTATAATTGGAAAGTCAATAATTAAAGATGGATATAATGTTGGACGTGGATCTTTTAAAATCAGAGGTGAAATATCAATTGAATCACAAAAAAATGGCCGAGAAAGACTGGTAATAACTTCTGTACCATATCAAGTAAATAAATCAGTTCTAAACGAACGAATTGCTCAGCTAGTTAGAGAGAAAAAAATCGAAGGAATTAAAGACATAAGAGATGAGTCTAATAGAGAAGGTATAAGAGTAGCTATAGATTTAAGAAGTGGGGTTGAACCTGAAACTATTAAAAGATTACTTTATAAAAATACTGCAATAGAAAGTTCTTTTGGTTTTAATACATTGGCGATAGTTGATGGAAAACCTAAAATTTGCAATTTAAAGGAATTCTTATCATATTTTTTAACTTTTCGTGAAGATGTTGTAATAAAAAAAACTAAATTTGATTTAAAAAAAGCTGAGGATAGAGCCCACATATTAATTGGCTTATCAGTCTCTGTTGAAAATTTAGACAAGATTATTAAAGTTATTAGGTCATCAAAAACTCCAGATGATGCTAAAAAATCATTACTAAATACTAAATGGAAAATTAATAAATCTTTAAAATTAATTTCACTAGTTGAGGATAAAAAAGGAAAAGATTTATACTCTCTATCAGAACCTCAAGTTACTGCAATTTTAGAGCTTAGACTTCAAAAATTAACTGCCCTAGGTATTAATGAAATTGAAGTAGAGATTAAAAAGTTAGCGGATCTTATAAAGGGATACAAAAAAATAATAAATTCAAAAAAAGAACTTTTAAACGTAATCAGCCAAGAACTCAAAACTATTAAAGAAAAATTTGCGGTACCAAGAAGAACTAAAATTATAGATGCTATTTTGAATTACGATATTGAAGAAACCATTCAAAAAGAATCGATTATTATTACAGTCACTTTACAGGGGTATATTAAAAGAGGAGCTCTAAGCGACGTAAAACAACAAAAAAGGGGTGGTAAAGGAAAATCAGGCATCACTACTAGAGATGAAGACTCTGTAGTTAAGACATTATCGGTTAATACCCATACTTCACTTCTCTTTTTTTCAACAGAAGGACTCGTTTATAAAATTAAAGCATGGAAAATACCCGAGGGGTCTGCAGCATCTAAAGGTAAATCATTATTTAATATTTTACCACTAAAGAGTCATCAGTCAATTAGTTCAACAATGCCTTTCCCCGAAGATGAAGGAGATTGGAAAAATTTACAAATTGTATTTGCTACGGCTAAAGGAAAAGTTAGAAAAAATAGCCTTGAAGATTTTTCAACTATAAATTCTGCAGGAAAAATTGCTATGAAGCTTGATCCAAACGATAAAATAGTTGGTGTTGAAATATGCAAAGATGATCAAGATATTATGCTTAGTACTAAAAATGGCAAATGTATAAGATTTGAATCAAAGAAACTTAGAGTATTTAAAGGGAGATCTTCAAAGGGCATTAAAGGACTTGAGCTGGCTCCAAATGATGAAATAGTTTCACTCTCTATTATTAATCAAGAAAAGAATAAAAAAGATTCTAAGTCTGACAAGAAAACAAATGAAAGATTCGTATTATCAATTACTGAAAATGGATATGGTAAAAAAACCTCTCATTTTGATTATAGAGTAACAAATAGAGGTGGTAAGGGAATTATTGGAATTGTTAACTCACCGAGAAATGGCAGTATATGTTCTTCATTTCCAGTATTTGAAGGTGATGATGTGATGATCTCGACTAACAAGGGTAGGGTTATTAGAGTTGCTGTTAAAGAAATTAGAACAGCGGGAAGAAATACACAGGGTGTACGAATTATCAAATTATCTGGTGATGAAAAAGTAGTTTCAGCGATAAAAATTGATGATAACTTAGTGTAATGAAAAAAGTTGCTGTGTATCCCGGTACATTTGACCCGATTACTTATGGTCATATTGATGTTATCAAAAAAGCTTTAAAATTGTTTGACAAAGTTATTGTTGCTACATCAGATGGTGCGAATAAAAATTATTTATTTAATTCTAATGAAAGAATATCTATAATTAAAAGAGCACTTTTTCATGATCTTAAACTAGATAAAAAACAAATTGAAATAATTTCTTTTCAATCATTAACAACAGATCTTTGCAAAAAGTATAAATCTAATATCATTTTAAGAGGTTTAAGAGCCGTTTCAGATTTTGAGTATGAGTTTCAATTGGCTGGAATGAATAGAAAACTAAACAATAATATAGAAACTATTTTTTTAATGTCAGATGTCGAAAATCAAATTATTTCATCTAGGTTTGTAAAAGAAATTGTAAAATTAAAAGGAGATATTAAAAAATTTACTACAAAAAGTACAATAAAGTCTTTAAAAGAAAAATATGAATAAATTATTAATAAGATTTTTAATTTTATTTTTTATACTAACCAACAATGTAAATGCAGAGGAAAATATAATGATTTTAAAACTTAAAGATGGGGATCTAAAAATAGAACTTTTTGAGGATATAGCCCCAAATCACGTAAAAAGAATTAAACGACTTGCGAAAGAAGGCAAGTATGATGGTGTAGTTTTTCATAGAGTAATTGATGGATTTATGGCTCAAACAGGTGATGTAAAGTTTGGTAATTCAACTAGCGATGACTTTAATTTAAAAAGTGCTGGTATGGGTGGGTCGGAACTTCCAGATCTTAAAGAAGAATTCAGTGATTTACCTCACGAAAGAGGAACCTTGTCTATGGCAAGATCTCAAGATCCGAATAGTGCGAATAGTCAATTTTTCATATGTTTTAAAGAAGCTTCATTTTTGGATAGACAATATACTGTTTTTGGTAAAGTTATTGAAGGCATGGAATTTGTTGATAAAATTAAAAAAGGTGATGAAAATAACAATGGCTCTGTTTCTAATCCAGACAAGATAATTAGTTTTAAATAATAATAAACTTCATAAATGACATTAAAAAAATTTAATTTTAATGTCCTTGAAACAGATAATTTTGCAAGAACTGGTTTAATAGAAACACATAGAGGTGATATTCAAACACCAGCTTTTATGCCTGTTGGAACTCAAGCAACAGTTAAAGCTTGCTTGATTGATGATATAATAAAAACTGGCTCAGAAATTATTCTTTCTAACACATATCATTTAATGATTAGACCAGGTGTTGAACGAATTATTGCCGCTGGTGGTCTTCATAAATTTATGAACTGTAAACTTCCTATACTTACTGATTCAGGTGGATTTCAAGTTATGTCCTTATCTAAATTAAATAAAGTTGATAGGGAGAAAGGAGCAATTTTTAATTCACATGTTGATGGCAAAAAATTTATTTTAAGTCCTGAAGAAAGTATACGCATTCAAAAAGGCTTAGATTCTGATATTGTTATGATTATGGACGAATGTCCAAAAAAGACTACAGACTATAACGTTATAAGCAAATCAATGGATCTTTCAATTTATTGGGCAGAAAGATCAAAGGTTGCATTTGGATCGAATCCACACAAAGCATTATTCGGCATAGTTCAAGGAGGTGTATTTAAAGATCTTAGATTAAAATCATTGAACGAATTAACGAAAATTGATTTTGATGGTTATGCTATAGGAGGACTTGCGGTGGGTGAGACACAAAAAGAAATGTTTGATGTTTTAGATGATATTAAAAATGCCATGCCAGAAAATAAACCTAGATATTTAATGGGTGTTGGTACACCAGCCGATATACTCGGTGCTGTGAAAAGAGGCATTGATATGTTTGATTGCGTAATGCCGACAAGATCTGGCAGAACCGGTTTGGCTTTCACTTGGAATGGGCGTTTAAATATTAAGAATAATAAATTTAAAAGTGATAATGAGCCTTTAGATATAAATTGTTCTAATTTAAGCCTAAACAAATATTCAAAAAATTATTTAAACCATTTATTTAATACAAATGAGATATTGGGTTCAACCCTTTTAACGCTTCATAATATTAACTTTTATCAGGAATTAATGTCAGCAATAAGAGATAATATCAAAAAAGGAACGTTTGCTAAATTCCACGATGAATACATTGACAGGTTGTAATTTAAATATTTGCAATTTACTAAGTTATCGAATAAATAATTGTTTTTTGGTAATAAAATTTATTTAAGTTTAGATATTTTTTTATTGTTTAGATTTTTAAGTGTAAAGAAATTTAAAAATTTTAGAGAAGACTTCACCAAAAGTTTTTTTTTAAAATTAAATAAAAAAAAACATAATCTTAACTTTTTTGAATTGTATGTGGGCCCTTAGCTCAGTTGGTAGAGCAATTCCCTTTTAAGGAATGGGTCGATGGTTCGAGTCCATCAGGGCTCACCACTAAACTAAATTTTTAACTTATTGTTATTGGAGGATAATCGAGAATTACGCTGTTCTCCCACTCTGAAAGATCTTTTATTCTTTTTGATGATGAGGGGTGTGTACTCATAAATTGAGGGGGCTCTTTTCCTTTGTTTGCTTCTTTCATCCTTTCCCATAATTTTTTAGTTTCCCTAATATCAAATCCTGATAATGAAGCAAAAATCATACCCAAATAATCAGCCTCACTCTCTTGTGTTCTTGAAAAAGGGTTCATTATTCCAATTTGTGATAGCAAGCCTACTGTATTCATTCCTGTAGCTTGATTAATTTGTCCTAACTTTCCTCCTGAAAAAATATCTATTAATGATGTGCCAGTTTGTAATAATGCGCTTCTACTAGCCCTTTCTACAGAATGTTTGGCTACAGCATGAGCTATCTCATGACCCATTACAGAAGCTAAGCCATTTGTATTTTTAGTTACATCTAGAATACCACTGTAAACAGCAATTTTACCGCCAGGCATACACCAAGCATTTTTAACTTTGTTATTATCAATTAATATATATTCCCAATCAAAATTAACAGTTGGGTCATTTATACTAGCTCTGTAAAAATATTCAGATATAGCTTCTTCCATTCTTTTCCCAATATCTTTGATTTCATTTAAAGATTTTATGTCATCACTCATTTTTTCTTTTTCTTTAACTTTTTCGTAAATTTGAGCAGCCTGCGCGTTCAGTTTGGCTTCAGGGATAATCTTTAATTGTCTTCTGTCTGTTATAGGAGCCGTAGAGCAAGCACTGATCATCAAACCTGAACAACCACAACCCATAAAATTTAAAAATTTTCTTCTATTCATTTTTATAATATTTTGATAATTATACAAATATTAACATATATGAATTTAAACAACAAAATATTATTAGTACTTTTTATTATTACAGTTTCTTTTGTAATTTATTCTAGCTATAATTAAATTATTGATGGTAAAAAAGAAAAAATCTATAGCTTTAAAATTAAGAAATTATTTTTTTACAGGTGTTATCGTTCTTGTTCCAATTGGCTTTACACTTTATTTAAGTAAGTTTTTGATTAATTTTTCAACAAAATTAGTTCCATCTGGGCTTAATCCTAATACATATCTTCCTTATGCAATACCTGGTGTTGAAATTATTTTAACTGTTATTTTTATTACAATTGTGGGAGGTCTTTCCTTATCTTTTTTAGGTAAAAAATTTTTACAAATAATTGATGATCTCTTTAAAAGAATACCTATTTTAAGAACAATATATTCTGCTATTGGCCAAATGACAGAGTCTTTTAGGAATCAAAAAGGTAATAAAAAAAGTGTTGTTTTAGTTGAATACCCAAGAAAAGGTTCTTGGGCGGTCGGATTTGCAACTAAAGAAAATACAGGAGAAATTAAATCGAAAACAAAAATCAATCTTATAAATGTATTTATTCCAACTACACCAAATCCTACAAGTGGTTTTTTATTAATGATACCTAAAGAAGATTTAATCTATTTGGACATGACATTTGAAGAAGCTTCAAAATTTATTGTTTCAGCAGGAACCTCTGTACCAAAAAATTAAACTATATCATTAATGATATCTGCTTGGTCATAAAGTTTTAGTAAAGATTTATATTTTTCAATATTGATATTTTCTAGCTCAATTTTTCTGATTTGTTTCTCGGCCAATATAAATAAATCTTCATTTTGTATAGGATCAGCTAATCTGAAATTTTTAGCACCGCTCTGTTTAAAGCCTAATAAATCTCCAAAGCCTCTTAACTTCATATCTTCTTCTGAAATCTCAAAACCATCATTAGAATTTTTCAAAATATTAATTCTTTTTTTAGCATTAACACTCAAGTTAGATTTAAACATTAGGATACAACTTGCTTGTTTATCGCCTCTTCCAACGCGACCTCTTAATTGATGAAGCTGAGATAAACCAAATTTATTAGCATTTTCAATTATTATTACATTAGCATTTGGAAAGTCTATTCCAACTTCAATAATGGTCGTTGAAACTAGAATTGAATATTCTTTATTCAAAAATCTATTTAGTATTTTTTCCTTTTCTTCATTTTCAATTTTTCCATGAAGTAAAGCAACTTTGTTTGGGAAAATTTTATTCAAAAATTCATATTTTTTAACAGATGATTGATGGTCTAGCTTTTTTGATTCCTCAATTAATGGGCATACCCAAAAAACTTGGTTCCCTTCATCAATTTCCTTTTTTACAAATTTTATTACATCGTCTATTTTACTTTCTAATTTACTATAAGTTTTAACCTCTTTACGATTATTGGGTTTTTCTCTTATGATGGATACGTCCATATCACCATAAACTGACATTGTTAAAGTTCTTGGTATGGGAGTTGCAGACATTAAAAGAACATCACAATTATCACCCCCTTTGTCGGAAAGTAATTTTCTTTGTCTTACGCCAAATTTATGCTGTTCATCAATTATTATATAGCCAAGGTTAGCAAATACTATTTTTTTTTGAAATATTGCATGAGTTCCAAAAACCATCTTAGTTTTATTTGTTTTTAAATTATGGATAATTTTTTTTTTGTCAAGGTTATCACTTTTACTAGAAAGTAATTCGATAGATATATTTTCTGGAAATAATTTTTTAGCTAAAGTATAATGTTGTCTAGCCAATATTTCTGTAGGTGCCATTAAGGCTACTTGAAAATTTGAACGAACAACGCTTAGGGCTGATATTAAGGCTACAATAGTTTTTCCACTACCAACATCACCCTGTAAGAGTCTGAACATTTTACTATTAGAATTTAAATCATTGTTGATATCCATTAATGATTTATTTTGATCTTTAGTAAGTTTAAAATTCAGTTTATTTACTATTTCGTTGTGAGAACTTTCTGTAAATTTTTTTGAAGTTTTCTTAATTTTCTTAATTTTTTTCCTTATTTCTGAATTAACTAAAAAAGACGCTAATATTTCATCATAAGCTAATCTTTTATAAAAACTAGCTTGGTAATTTTCAATGTTTGTTGGGTCATGTAATTTAATAATAGCGGCATTCCAACTTTCGTTTTCAAACTTATTTAATATTTCATTATCGTGCCATTCATTTAAAATAGGTAAATTTTTTAATATTTGATTAATAATTTTATTATAATTTTTTTCACTAATACCTTCTGTGAGTGAATATTTATTATGAACTGTCTCTATTAACGAGCTATCTTGAGAGACATATGTTGGGTTGGTAATTTGATATCTTCCTTTATATGAGGTGATTTTACCACTTATTGTAACTTCTTGATTAAGAGGTAAAATTTTTCTGACATATCCTTCGTAACTGTGAAAAAATATACAATCGATTTTACCACTTTCATCTTCACAATTAACTCTACTAGGCAAATTTCTAACTCTTGGAAATTGATACTTTAACGGAATTATTCTTATAGTTTGAATTTTATCCACGAGTAGATCACAAATTTTACTAACTAAAGTTCTATCTGTATATGATTTAGGCAGTCTCCATAATAAGTCAAAAATAGTATTAACTTTTTTTTTTTTTAAAATTTCCATGGTTTTTTTACCAACTCCATTTAATTTTGTTAGATCTGACAATAAATAATCGTAATTATTCTTATTTTTCATGCTAGATACAATATAATAAAAATTATGATCATTAATATAAAGTATTTGAAAAATAAAATTATCTATCGCTCAACCTATAGAGGTACAAAAGAAATGGATAAGCTTTTAAGCTCTTTTACTAAAAAATATATTGATCAGTTCAATGAAGAGGAGCTTCAGAATTTATGTGATTTATTAGATTGTGATGATGAAAATCTTTATAAATTTAACCAAGATATGCCCACCACTATAAAAATTAACTCTAATAGCGTTAGTGATTTGTTTAAAATTTATGAATATAAAAATACTTAATGGCGGAGAGACTGAGATTCGAACTCAGGAAAGAGTTGCCCCTTTGCCGGTTTTCAAGACCGGTGCATTCAACCGCTCTGCCATCTCTCCGTACCAACGTTTTATTATTATAAATTTTTAATTCAACAATAAAATTGGTAAATTAAATAGATAATCAAGTAATATTGTAATTATTAATATAATGGAAAACCAAAAATTCAACAAAGGTATAATTTTAACAGCTTTAGGATCCTTTTGGTGGGGTGTTATAGGTGTTATCTATTTTAAATATATTTCTTATACTGGCTCCATCGAAGTTGTAATACATCGTTGTGTTTGGACTTCAGTTGTATTGATAATTACCACGTATTATTTTTCTAAATGGAGTATATTTTTTGAAATTTTATATGATTTTAAGAAAGTAATTTTATTATTTTTTTCAAGTTTATTGATATTTATTAATTGGGCCACTTGGATTTATGCCGTAGGCACAGAAAGAATTATTGATGCTAGTTTTGGTTATTTTATCATGCCAATTTTAAGTGTCTTTTTTGGATATATTTTTTATGGTGAGAAAATCAACAGAAGGAGAGGACTTTCAATAATTCTTGTTTTAATTTCTATCTTATTTTTATTATTTAAAAGTTTTAATTCAATACCATGGGTTGGAATTATTGTTGCCTTAAGCTGGAGTTTCTATAATTTATTAAGGAAGAAAGTTAATGTTGATACGGATATTGGCCTGTTAATAGAAAGCTTATTTATTTTACCCTTTGCTTTATTTGGTTTTTTTTTACTTTATAAAAATGGCTTAAACTATTTTAATTTTAATAACGTATCTTTAATGCTCTTACTTATGTTGGCTGGTCCTATGACGGTTATACCTCTTTTCTTATACGTAAAAGGAGTTGAATTATCTGGTCTTGGAGCAACAGGTATGATTTTTTATATAACGCCAA
>Ga0208414_1000749_pt1 | contig 28847 bp, 22 predicted proteins | sample AntAceMetag02UKE_FD_184770 | JGI IMG/M metagenome (GOLD analysis project Ga0208414, IMG submission 184770) | Saline lake microbial communities from Ace Lake, Antarctica - Antarctic Ace Lake Metagenome 02UKE (SPAdes) (version 2) | ecosystem: Environmental > Aquatic > Non-marine Saline and... | reverse complement strand
AAGTGAAACGAAACTGCGCCGATGATAGTGTGGGAGTTCCCATGTGAAAGTAGGTCATTGCCAGGCATTAATATCCTAAATACCCAGCTCCTTGAGTTGGGTATTTTTTTGCCTGAAATTCAGTAATAAAATTAGGTCGATGGTTTATTCAATTAATAACTGTTCCTGTATATCCACAGTCAGCTTGGTTTAAAAGTTAAAAGCTTAATGAAGCAATCAAGCTTCTCGATCTTACTTATAGTGTGTAAATTGTTTCAGCAATTGTTTTTTCACCTTATTCTATTGTTGGTTTTCTTCAGTGACTTCGTATTGCTAGTTGAGAATAACTGTGGATCCTAAGGCAGGATAGTTTTGAGAACCAACAAAGGAGTTAACCTATTAAATGAGGAGTTAGTCGATAGGATTGTATTTAATCTATTTGATTCTTAATTTTGAACAACCTCAACCTCAACTTCAGCTGCGAGCATTAGTCTTAGTGTTTAACATCCAGTAGTAATTATAAAATAATACCCAAATGTACCAACTTGTAGAACCCATCACGAGTTGGCTTCTTCCAAGAAAACATACTGAATTGTACTCAGGGTATTATTTACTTTTGATTGCTTATTTCCAAATCCCTTACTTTATAAATAAATAATTGGTTGTCAGTCTAATCGGCATTGATACGTCGTTGTATTAATTGGTTGGTCGGGTATGGATTCCAGTAGCCCAATCACGCCAGCTTGAATTTAACAATCAACAAGGGCAATAACATCAAATTTGCAATCAATGCTATTGTCATCGCCACTCCTGATAGCAACCCAAAATATATCGTCGGTATAAAATTAGACAGTGCAAGAATCGAAAATCCTAGAACCACAGTCACAGTGGTATAATAGAGCGCATGGCCAATACTATTATGGCTGCGTTTTATAGCTGCCCAATAATCCTGATCAATGGCGTATTCTTCGCGGAAGCGATGTACATAATGGATGGAATCGTCTACGCCGATCCCAATGCTTATGGCCGCGATTGTTATGGTCATTATGTCTAATGGAATGCCAATCCAGCCCATTAAACCTAGAATGAGTCCTGCTGCAACCATGTTAGGTACGATGGTGGCAATAGACAATTTGACAGCCTGAAACAAAATCATAAACATAAATAAAATGGCTATGAATACTGCACCAATGGTTGAAATCTGTGATTTAAAAAGGCTTTGCAGTAGATTGTTATAAAGCACGGCCATGCCCGTGATGTTTACCTGTTCAGATTTTAACCCGAGATTATCAACCAGATGTAATCTAATCGTATCGATTAATTCCTGACGTTTCAGATTTTTGTTTGATTCATAAATTCGGATACTAAAACGCAGTTGGTTTCCATCTTCTGACAAGTAAGGCGTAATTAACGACTGCTTTACACTGTCTGGTAACCGTTTGTAAGCAACAGCCAACATGAAGTCATCAAAAGGTTCTCCGTCATTTACTGTTTGCAACATTCGCATACCTGTATCGATTGACAATACTTTGCCAGTCTCAGGTAAGCTTTCTAGGTAGGCATGAATTTCAGCTATTTCAAGTAAGCCATTGATATTAAACCAGTAACTAGTCGAAGTAATATCACCACTGCCTTCAACAGCGAATTCATCATCTTCAAATAATATTTCTGCGTTCTGTTGAATTACGGGTGCATCGATTATAATTTCCATTGGTGTTGTGCCCCCGAGTTTTTCATCGATCAGACTCATACCTTGGAAAATTTCAGTGTCTTCTTTGTAATAATCAATAAAACGATTTTCAACGGACAGCTGCGGTAGTCCAGACAAGCCTATGCCAGCGAGTACAATGAATAGCAATAAAGTAGCTTTACTGTGGTTTTGAATAAACTGCGCAATTGATAACATAATAGTCGCAGTAAACTCACCCGTTGATTCATGCTTTTGTTTTGGTAATAACATCAACGCAGCGGGGAAAAGTGTAAAAGCGAGGACAAACGATATTGATATACCAATGACCATCATCCAGCCAAAATCGATGACTGGACGTATACCGCTTACTAATAACGAGCCAAAAGCAACCATCGTTGTGACAGCGGTGTAAACGCAGGGTAAAAATTTACTGCGTATGGTTTCACTAACTAGTTCAAATTGTGATGCATTAGGCGTCTGCTCCGATACTTCACGATAGCGAACGATTAAATGAATTACTAATGACAGCGTGATGATTAACAGTAAAGAAATGAAATTAGAGGAAACAACAGTGACAGGCCAGTGCATCCAACCCAGATAACCTATCATTACTAGTGCGCTGGTTACACAGGCTACGAGAGGCAAAACTACCCATTGAATGGATCTAAAAGATACCATAAGGATAAGAATAATAAAGCCCACAACACCGACACCAAATACTTTTAAATCACTGCGAATATAATCGATTGAATCACTCACAATCATCGGTACACCACCCAAAAATAGTTTGGCCTGATCTCGGTGTAAGTCCATCACCGCCCTTACTTGTTTGATCGTTTCATCTTGACGTAGATTAGCCGCTTGGTTGAGTTGTTTAATATTTTCAGAAAGAGTCTGAATCTGGACTTCGTGTTCAACGCTTAAGGGTTGATTCTCATAAAGCTTGTCACGCATTAGGTTGAGTCTGGAAAGCTCGCTATCCGATGCCAGGTTAACTTGAAATGCGGTTGTATCACCTTGTTCACTCACCACTAAGTTTTTATAGAGTGGACTGGTTGTCATTTCTATCTGTGCTAGTGGAATATTAACGTCGTCGCTTTCTAAAGTCCTAATGCCCTCAGCGATTTCTGTCAGTGTAACGGGTGGGCTACTAATAAGGGGGACATCAAGCATGCTAATAACAGACTTAACGTTATCTATTGCTGTCAGCTGATTTCGCAATATAGCTATGTCGGCGAGCGTACTCGCAGCAAATAAATGATTTTTTGGGCTATAGGTAACCACTAAAAACTCTTCAGAATCATATTGCTTAGCAATTGAGCGAAAGTACTTTAATGCCTCATCATTTTCTAAAATCAAAGAGTCTGACGAAGCATCTAGTTCAAACTCAGTTGTATGAGAAATAAAAAATCCAGACACTAACGCAACCACAATAAGGGTTACTATTGGATTATTAAGTACCAATCGATTAAACAGGTTGATTAAAAAACGCGCCATTTTCCGTTACCTAGATTGATTTATAAGTGTTAAAGCTTACTTTTGCTGACCCATCTTGGCCCAGCTATCGCGTAAGGTCATCGTGCGATTAAATATCGGTTGCTCAATACTCGAATCAGTGTCGTTAATAAAATAACCTAATCGTTCAAATTGATAAGCTAACACATTACCAGTCACTTCGACTGCAGGTTCTAGCTTTGCGTTATTAACAATGACTCGCGACTCAGGATTCAACGTTGGAATAAAATCATCTTCAGCAGCTGGGTTAGGTGTAAGGAATAATCGATCTAACAAGTTGACCCTAGCGTTAACCGCATGCTTCGAACTGACCCAGTGAATGGTGCCCTTGACCTTGCGACCATCCGCAGACTTTCCACCACGACTGTCAGGATCGTAGGTGCAAACGACTGATTCGATACTGCCATCCGCATTTTTAATTACTTTTTTACAGGTCACATAGTAAGCAAAGCGCAGTCGAACTTCGCGCCCAACCGTGAGTCGGAAAAACTTCTTCGGTGCATCGTCCATATAGTCATCCTGCTCAATATACAACTCACGTGAAAAAGCAATTTGACGTGTACCGTATTCAGGGTTTTGTGGATGATTACTCCCAGTAACCATTTCTTCTTGGTCTTCAGGATAGTTTTCGATAATTAATTTAATGGGTTTGATTACTGCCATACGACGTGTCGCACGATTATTTAAATCTTCACGTAGCGCATTTTCTAGCACTGCCATTTCGATCATGCTGTCCTTTTTAGTCATGCCGATCATGCGACAAAACTCAACGACAGACTCAGGAGTAAAACCGCGGCGACGCATACCTGCGATAGTCAGCATACGAGGATCGTCCCAACTGTCGACGTGTCCATCGCTCACAAGCAGGTTAAGCTTTCGTTTACTGGTGAGAGAGTACTCGAGTTGTAAGCGTGCAAATTCAATTTGACGAGGATGGCAGGGCGGATCGAGTTTATCCAGAATCCAGTCATAAAGCGGACGATGGTCCATGAACTCGAGCGTACACAGTGAATGGGTTACGCCCTCGATAGCATCTGATAACCCGTGGGTAAAGTCATACAAAGGATAGATACACCAAGTGTCACCCGTATGATGGTGAGTAACATGACGTATGCGATAAATGACTGGGTCACGCATATTAATATTGCCTGACTGGAGATCAATCTTTGCACGCAAAACATGGACGCCGTCGGCAAACTCACCTGCCTTCATTCGTTCAAATAATGCCAAGTTCTCTTCAGGTGAACGGTCGCGATAAGGGCCGGCAATACCCGGTTCAGTCAATGTGCCTCGGTTAGCTCTAATGTCTTCTGCGCTCTGGCTATCAACATAAGCGTCCCCTTGAGTAATTAGTTGTACGGCGTAATCGTAAAGCTGATCAAAGTAATCCGAAGCGTGAGGATTGGAATTCCAGCTAAATCCTAGCCATTCAACATCACGCCTAATCGCATTAATATACTCGACGCTTTCTTTTTCCGGATTGGTATCGTCGAAACGCAAATTACAATGTCCACCAAACTCAATTGCAGTACCAAAGTTGAGGCAAATAGATTTAGCATGGCCAATGTGCAGGTAGCCGTTTGGTTCGGGCGGAAAGCGGGTAATGACTTTACTGGTTTTCTGGTCAGCAATGTCGGCATTAATAGCGTCACGAATAAAATTGGAAGTGTCGGCATCGACAATGTTGGCGTCAGACATGAATAGAGATTCAGCGATAAAATAAAGTTCGTATTTTACATGATCTATTGAGAAAGCTGAATGACAATGCGCCTTTCTCATTGGGAAATTGTTGGCATAAGGTTAGGTAAAGCGATTTAAAAGGTATATGTGTGGTAAGTAGTTTATTGACGTGAATAAAATGACTGCTTGTTCATCATAAAAAAGTTTAATTTTTGCTCAAGTCTGACTCCAGTTGAAGGTAAACGGTGTCGTGAAATTCTTTTGTCTGTTTGGTTAACCAGTTGATAAATATGCCGAGTTGAGGGCTATCGAGTCCCTCGTGTTTGTGTACCATGTAATAGGCATATCGAGATTTTATTCCCTTGTTTACCGGGCATACCAAAGCACCTTTTTCGATATCATTTGCTGCCAATATCAAACTGCACAAGGCAATACCCTGACCTTGCTTTGCAGCCTGAAGCATCAGCGAAGGATTGGTAAAATTGGGGCCAGCAATCGGATTGGTTTCGGGTTGGCCGACACTAGCAAACCAGGTTTGCCAGGTTTCCCTTTGTTCGCCGTGAAGTAATGTATAGTCAACAAAATCCTCGGCACTGATAACGTCTTGCGCCATTAATGGAAAGTCCGGGGCACACAGCGGTACGAGCGTGTCTGGTAGAAGTTTGGTGCTGGACATTCCTGGCCAGCGACCTCGACCGTAGAGGATCCCAACGTGTACCTCTGACAGATCTAAATCCAGATCTGGCTCACCATCAGTGGTGTATAACCAAATATCAGTATCGCGGTGATGATCACGAAAATGATTTAATCGAGGCACTAGCCATTGTGCCGCGAAGGCGGATGTGGTCCGAACGATTAGCTGATTAGGTTTCTTATATTGCTCTAACCGCTTTAAGCCATCTTCGAGAATATTAAGGCATTCTTCTGTTGTCTCCAGTAAATCAATGCCGGCATCTGATAAAACCACTTTACGATTAATGCGGATAAATAACGGCTGTTCAAGGTAATTCTCCAACGTCTTAATTTGGTGGCTAACCGCCGACTGAGTCATGTTAAGTTCGAGTGCTGCTTTGGAAAAACTATTCAGGCGAGCGGCTGCCTCAAATCCGCGTAGACAGTTGAGAGGTGGCCATTTGTGAGAAGTTATCATGAGGTTTAATTATTAGTAAAATCGATCAATTTAATTAAAATAAGTCGTTTGTAATCGAAATAGCAAATGCAATATAGTTCATTTACGCGATTATGAATAGAAAATACACAGAAATAAAATAATTTGCATGAATAAAGTTATTGTATTTAAAACTCAATAAACCAATTTTATTGATCAGTAAGAAGAGAGGCCAATGGCTTTTGAAGATCGCGTTTTAGCTGCTAAAAAACCACCTATGACTTGACGCCGTCACGCACTTAAATTAGTAGTTGGCGCTAGGAAAACCTTTGTATTCGCTTCGCCATTGAGAATGGCCTATACACAATTTCTGGGTGGTATTGAAATCACTGGTGGTGGAATACATTGCATCACTCAGCAAGTGCCTGCATAGCCTAACAACTAAATATACTGGAGTTAAACTCATGTCAAAAATTGATCTTATTGCGAATACACCTGCAGCGCAGGATTTTTATATGCCAGGCGAGTGGGAAAAACACGAACGGTGCTGGATGGTCTGGCCAACCAGGCACGCCCAATGGGATGACCTTGAAGCTGTTGAGCTTAGTTACGCAGATGTGGCGAATACCATTGCTAAGTTTGAACCTGTCACAATGGTGATTGCACCGGGTGACCACGACCGAGTCAGAGTCCTGTGTAACGATTCGGTCAGCTTATTAGAGTTACCAATTGATGACTCATGGATGCGAGACGTAGGTCCGAGCTTTCTGAAGCACAAAGATACTGGCATGGTTGCTGGCACTGACTGGCGATTTAATTGTTGGGGTGGTTATACGCCTAAATATGGTGAAGATGCACAGATTGCTGCTCGTGTTCTTAATTATTTAGATATGTCAGCTTATCGCTCGAGTCTAGTGATGGAAGGGGGGGCTTTACATGTGGATGGCGAAGGCACACTAGTAACGACTGAGTCAGTCGTGTTGAATCAAAACCGCAACTGGAAAATGGATAAAGAGCAGGCTGAAATCGAATTGTGTCGAGCAACTGGTGCCACGAAAGTTATCTGGTTGCCGGGTGATCTCGAATCTGAAACCAGTGATATGACTGATGGTCATGTTGATGGCATTATGTGTTTCATAAAACCGGGTGTTGTCATGTTTGAACGAGATATTTCTGGTGATAAAGTGACGGCTGAACTTGATCGTGAAAATCGGCGGGCTTTGGAATTGGCAACTGATGCGAAGGGTCGCCGGTTAGAAATCATCGATATCGAAGTTGATCATAGTAATATTGGTGAAGGTTTTGAATTATTTTGTAGCAGCTATATCAATTTTTACCTACCTAATGGTGGTGTCGTTATGCCTTGTTATGGAGTGGAAAGTGATCAACAGGTTAGACAATTATTGGCTAAAGTTTTTCCTGATCGACAAGTTGAAATGGTAGATATCAATGCCATTGCGCCAGGCGGTGGAGGCATTCATTGCATAACACAGCAACAACCAGCTTAAACTTAGAAAGAGAGCCTAAAAATGATTGACACAAAGATGGTAACAGTCGCAGCCACGCAAATGACCTGTAGCTGGGATATCGAAGAAAATATTAAATGTGCTGAACAGATGGTCCGCGAGGCGGCATCTAAAGGTGCACAAATTATTTTGATACAGGAATTGTTTGAAACCCCTTATTTTTGTATAGAGCAATCATTCAAACATCTGGAGTTGGCAACGACCGTAGAAGACAGTCGAGTGATCAAACACATGGCGAACCTCGCGAAAGAACTATCAGTCGTTTTACCGGTTAGCTGGTTTGAGCGCGCTGGTAATGCATTCTTTAATTCACTGGCGATGATAGACGCTGATGGATCGGTTATGGGTGTCTATCGTAAAACGCATATCCCCAATGCGATTGGCTATCAGGAGAAACAATATTTTAGTCCTGGAGACACGGGGTTCAAAGTATGGGATACCCGCTATGCAAAAGTAGGCATTGGAATATGTTGGGATCAATGGTTCCCCGAAGCTGCCCGATGTATGGCATTGCAAGGTGCCGAAATATTGATGTATCCAACGGCAATAGGGGATGAACCTGGTGATGCGACGGCAATGGATTCGATGCCGCACTGGCAGAATGTTATGTGTGGTCATGCTGGCGCTAACATTATGCCAGTGATTGCTTCTAATCGTATAGGTACAGAGAAAGCTACGACGAATGATATGGAGATGACCTTTTATGGTTCATCCTTTATTTCAGATGCTTTTGGTAACCGAGTCGAAACCGCTGACAGAACAACACAATCCGTTATTACACATAGTTTTGATTTAGCTGAAATAAAATCCTATCGAGAAACCTGGGGTGTTTATCGTGACCGAAGACCAGATCAATATGGTGCAATCACTACCCTAGATGGCAAGGCAAAGTCGTAAAGCCCTTGTTGAACTTATCCTTTGTAAAACTGTTTAAGAAATTAAAATGTCTGTTAGTTAGGTTAACGCTAATTTTAACAATCGTTACTACTGGGGTTATTCATTCCTCTGATTTGATCATTTCTAATGCCTACGTTTATACAGTGAATCAGTCACAGCCTGAGGCACAAGCAGTAGTAGTTAAAAATGGTCGAATTGTGTTTGTTGGTGATAACGAGCAAGCCCTGACTTGGGCCATATCCGAGACAGAGCTAATTGACGCTGGCGGTCTAATGTTAATGCCGGGTTTCATCGATACTCATAATCATGTGTTTGAAGGTGCTTCGGAAGTTGGGGGCAATTGTCTGCTATCGCCGATTAAAACACTAAAAGAGCAAAGGCCAGAATTGCAGGACTGTAAAGATGGAATCAAAAAAGCAGGGGAGTGGTTAATCGGTTATGGACATCAACTAGACGAGCTCTGGGACAATAGTAAAGGTTTTAATCCGCGAATTCATCTCGACAAATGGTTCCCCGATAATCCTATTATTATTATGGAAGAGTCGTCCCATTCAATGTTAGTTAACTCATTAGCACTGAATAAAGCCGGCATAGACAAGAGTTCAGAACATCCACAAGGTGGTCGCATTATGTTTTCTCCGAATGGTGAACCCAACGGCGTGCTGTTTGACAATGCTGGTGATCTTGTTATGGAGCTTGCCTGGAACAGTTTAAGCACTAATTTCCAGGCGAGTTACATTGGCCTGCTCGCAGGCATGGATGAGGCAGTCATGCATGGTATTACGACAATAGGTGATGGTCGATTGTATTGGCGCAGAGGTTGGTACGAGGTTTGGCAGGAAGCTAGAAAAAACAATGCAATTATTGTTCGTAGTTCACTTCGACCTTGGATATATCCTGACGTAACATTAGATCAACAAATAGACTACCTACGTGGCATAGTAAGCTCAGATAAAAATAATTTATTATTGGTTGATCAGGTGAAACTATATATCGATGGGGTGATGCATTTTGGAACCGCCAAAGTGCTAGAGCCCTATAAATGGAGCTGGCAGGAGGATCTTCCCAACGGCCTTAATTATATATCACCTGAGACGTTACCTGGGCTGTTAACCGATCTGGATAAAATTGGCTATGGCGCACATGTGCATGCAATTGGTGATGGTGGCGTGAGAGAAACACTCGATGCCATCCAGTACGCAAGAAATCAGAAGTCAAAACAGATATACAGTTTGACTCATCTAGAAATGGTGGATGCCAGCGATATTAAACGGTTCCAGGAGCTGGATGTACATGCTGACTTTCAGGCAGGAGCGCACTATTTTGCAAACACTGGGTGGGCCAGTTTCTATGTTGGAAAGAAGAAAGCGAAAAATATGATGCCAATGCGGAAAATCTATAATACGAATGCCAACGTTACTTTTAGTAGTGACTGGGATGTTAATTCGATCAACCCTTTGGTGGCCATTGCTAATTCAGTTCGATTGAAACATTCGAAGGGGCTACCTGATATTCATGCAGCAATTCAGGCAGCCACTATTAATGGTGCTCGGGCTTTAGGGCTTGAATCAGTGACGGGGTCAATCGAGATAGGTAAATCGGCAGATTTTATTTTGCTCGATAGAAATATTATTACAGCTAAACCCAGTCAGATAGAATCTGCCAAGGTAATAATGACAATACTTCAAGGTAAAAAAGTTTTTGGTCACTAGACTCATGGTTTAGCAAGATTTAAATTTTATTGGAGATATATAAAGTGAGCGCAAGCAACTACAGTGTCAGACAAGTCCGAATTGATGAACGAACAGAGTGGGAAAAACTTTGGTTGGCTTATCTAACCTTTTATAAGACAGAGCTAGCTGGATCGCTGACTGATTTACTCTGGCAAAGAATTCACGATTGTCAGCATGAAACGCGATGTTGTGTTATCGAAAACCACAGTACTTCCGGCCTAGTAGGCCTTGCTCATTATTTTCCGCATACTGATACTTGGGCAGCCTTGCCAGTTGTTTATCTAAATGATCTCTTTGTCCATCCCGACTGCAGAGGGTTAGGATTAGGACGGACGTTGATTAATCGTATAGTTGAAGACGCAAAAGCAAGTGGCTGGGGTGAGATATATTGGCACACAGCAGAAACAAATAGTGAAGCACGAATACTGTATGACAAGTTAACAGGTGGTGCAAATGGCTTTGTTAGCTATCGAATGGACATCGCTCAACCAGGCAAGTAATTATCGCAATCTTATGTAGATGCTAATGGAATACTGCTTGTTAATCGTTTTTAACAGAGAAAACAACATGCTATAGAATAGTTTGGATGCAGAGTGCTTAGTCTATTAACCTGAATAAAGCTTATGGTTTTATCGGGATATTTTGGACTTCAACGTTGAGTATGAACGACCGGAAAACCGCTTTGTCTAACTGTCATTTCGCGGCAATTAAATCCTACTCGGGCAATTAAATTTTTTGGTACAAGATCCTCATGGTTATTTGCTTCACTTTGTTGAAAAACGCGGAGTGAAACCAATATCAACAGTGTAAACGAGGCATCAAATACGTCTACCATTCGTTTGAATGATGATGCATAGAAAATAAACAATAAAGGTGATGTGATAAGGTGAGCGCAAGCCTTTCGCGTTATCATGAGGCTTTATTGACCCACATTAATTGGAGATTATGAATACTAATCCAGACGCCACTGGCGACAATCCAATCTGTTTTCAGTACTATCGAGATTTACCTAAAGAAATGTTCGCTGAATCTATGCCTGCTCCGACAGCTTCACCGTCATTAATTGAGCTCAATGAGAACCTATTGGAGCAGTTAGGCATTGAGCCCAGTTGGTTTGACAGTCAACAGGCGGTGTCACTGCTATCGGGCAATAGTATCAATGAAGATAACCGCCCAATTGCGTTGGCTTACTCGGGTCATCAGTTTGGTCGCTGGTCGGCTGCGTTGGGTGACGGTCGTGCGCATATGTTGGGGCAGGTAAAGACTACTGATGGGAAGTATGTTGATTTTCAATTGAAAGGGTCGGGTCGAACTCAGTTTTCTCGAGGTGGCGATGGTCGAGCAACATTGGGTTCGGTGATACGAGAATATCTGTTGAGTGAAGCGATGGCGGGTTTGGGTATTTCAACCACTCGGTCGATTGCTATGTTGGCGACCGGAGATTCAGTCGCACGGGAGAAATTAAACCCTGGCGCTATATTGGTGCGTTCGGCACAGAGTCACTTACGTGTGGGCAGTTTTCAATTTGCTCATTCTCAAGCTGCAAACTTACAATCTTCCCAGTCCCAACCAGTAACAAGTGGCGTTAAAGCATTAGCTGATTTCATCATTGCAAAACACTTCCCCGAACTGGAGCAATCGTCAACAAAATATCTTGATCTATTGTCTGCCGTTGGAAAAAGGCAAGCTGATCTCATTGCTGAATGGATGCTGGTTGGCTTTATCCACGGTGTTATGAATACTGATAACGTGTCAATTATTGGTGAGACGATCGACTTTGGGCCTTGTGCTTTTATGGATGAATATAATCCTCAAAAAGTGTTTAGTTCAATTGATACCCAGGGCCGTTATGCTTGGGATCAACAGCCGACGATTGCCCAATGGAATTTAACTCGATTGGCCGAAACAATGTTGTTGTTGTTTGATGAAAATGAAGAGAAATCAATTGAAATGGCGCAACAGCGACTATTGGAATTTATGCCCCAGTTTCAAAAGTCTTTTCAAACGGGATTGATGTATAAATTCGGCTTTTCAGACAACAATGATCAAACCAAGCAACTCACCAACGAGTTGCTTGGTGCGATGGAACAGGACGGCGTTGATTTCACGATTTTCTTCAATAGCCTGACTCAGGTGGCTGAAGGTGAGTCGGATCAAATTGTCATTAATCTATTTGAGGATTCAGACGTCGTGTCTGCTTTGATAAAACAATGGCAGAAACTGCGGGCAAAAGATAGCGAGACATTATTGTCTATGCGAAAAGCTAACCCGGCGGTTATTGCTCGGAATCATCAAGTACAGTTGGCTATTGACGCTGCGGTTGAAAATAATGACTTTGTACCCTTCAGACGTTTATGTCGAGTATTGGCTAATCCTTATCAAATTGACCCAGCTGATGACGAATTAATGACACCACCTAAATCTGAAGAAAGGGTTACTCAAACATTTTGCGGCACTTAATCATCGTTATCTAGGTCTGATGAATTAGCTAATTAATTAAACATGAAATAATAGGAAATATAATGACTGAATCTAAAGTTGAACGAGCTATTTTGGCTGGCGGTTGTTTTTGGGGTATGCAAGATTTAATCCGAAAAATGCCCGGCGTTTTCTCATCTCGTGTTGGCTATAGCGGTGGTGATGTGGCCAATGCTACCTACCGAAATCACGGGACGCATGCAGAAGCGATAGAAATTACATTCGATCCAAATATACTGAGCTATCGTCAGTTGCTCGAGTTTTTCTTCCAAATCCACGATCCATCAACGGCAAATCAACAAGGCAATGATCTCGGCGTTTCGTATCGATCTGCTATTTATTTTACCAGTGAAGCACAGCAAAAAATGGCAATAGAGACGATTGCCGATGTCGATGCATCAGGCATATGGCCTGCAAAAGTAGTCACCGAAGTTGAACCTGAAAGTGATTTTTGGGCGGCTGAAAAAGAGCATCAAGATTATCTAGAGCACTTCCCTAATGGTTATACCTGCCACTTCATTCGACCAAACTGGCGTTTGCCTGAGCGCGAAGCATCCTAATACGACTGACCTAACAAGGCCGAAGAGTCTGTTCGATTTAGGATGAGGCAGTTTAAACTAAGTAGCGGATGACTGTTTTAAAGTGGCTTAAACCAGGCGACCACTTTATCTGATAAGTCGGGCATTTCTCTGTTGGGTTTTTTAAGCTTTGGTGTGCCAAGATAGATGAAGCCAATGATTCTCTCTGAATCTGTCAGCCCCAATGGCTGACAAACGTTATTATCGTAGGTATTGTCGCCTGTCAGCCAGATTGATCCAAACCCGAGGGCATTACTGGCTAGCATCATATTATTGGCAACAGCCCCAGCACAAAGCATTTGCTCAATCTCAGGGACTAATGGATCATCCTGTAATCTGGCGACAAGGACGACAATAAGCGGTGAGCGTAATGGTTTCTGGCCTTGCTTTTTCAAATAATCAGGGTCGACATCAGGTTTGCGTATTTTCACAGCATTGATGAAAACTTCAGATAAAGCCTGACGGGCTTCACCTCTGATAGTGATGAATCGGTAGGGTTGCAGGTGCTTATGATCGGGAGCATTCATCGCAGCCCTAAAAATTTGTGTAAGCTGTTCGTCATTTGGCGCCGGCTCAATAAGCATATTAGCGGGCGTTGAGACTCGGTCTAGAAATTGAAGTGGATTTAGATTAGCCATTAGTCAGCTCGAAGTATTTGAAGCCGCTATTATATCGTTAATCTGGTCTGTTGATTTAAAATAAAATGCTACACTATAATTTTAACAGCCGTCCTGTCCCGTATCCATGATTCGATATCAGATCACCAGCAATAACCCTACGACCCATTATTTTGACGTTACTATTCTAATCGATAAGCCTGACCCAAAAGGTCAATCATTGCGTCTACCTAACTGGATACCGGGTAGTTATATGATTCGGGACTTTTCCCGAAATATTATTGATCTGTCGGCACGATCGAATACGAACGATTTGAAAATCACCCAACTGGATAAATCAAACTGGATTGTCGAAGGTGCTACCCAAGCGATCACGATTGACTATAAAGTGTATGCCAAAGATTTGTCAGTACGAGGCGCTCATCTTGATCATAGTCATGGTTATTACAACGGGTCGAGTGTGTTTCTCGAAGTCATCGGCCAGTCTGATTTACCTTGCGAAGTATTGATCACAAAGCCACCAAGCGTGCAATATGAAAATTGGCAAGTGGCCACTTCACTGCCATTCAAGGGTGATTCTCGGTTTAATTTTGGATTATTTGAAGCGCAAGATTACGATGACTTGATCGACCATCCGGTTGAGATGGGCGAGTTTGGGTGCATCAGTTTCGAGGCCTGTGGCGTGCCACATGATGTTATTTTAACGGGACGCTATCAATGTGATGAAGCACGACTCAAGCAAGACCTGACTAAGATTTGCGAACATCATATTCGATTCTTTGGCGAACCAGCGCCAATGGATTATTACCAGTTTCAAGTCATCGTTGTTGGTGATGGTCATGGTGGTTTAGAGCATCGAGCCAGTACGAGTTTGATGTGCACTCGTGATAGCTTACCGCTGCCGGGTCAAACTGAAGTGAACGATAAATATAGAGACTTCTTGGGTTTGTGTAGCCACGAATATTTCCACACTTGGAATGTTAAACGTATCAAGCCAGCGGTTTATCAGCCTTATGATTTACAGCAAGAAGTCTACACCGACTTACTTTGGGCCTTCGAAGGTATCACCTCCTACTATGATGACCTAGCCCTACTGCGCTGTGGGCTGATTGACGAAAAAAGTTACTTAGAATTACTTTCCCAAACCCTGACACGGGTCGAAAGAGGTTTAGGCCGTACGCGACAATCGGCAGCTGAGTCTAGCTTTAATACCTGGACTAAATTCTATAAGCAAGATGAAAACGCCCAAAATGCCATCGTTAGTTACTATGCAAAAGGCTGTTTAATCGCCCTGTGTATCGACTTACAAATGCGTGCCAAAAGCCAGTCAACCATTAGTCTCGATAATGTGATGTTACAACTATGGCAGACAACGCGCGATACCGGTAAGGGTGTTGAAGTTGATACTATTCAGGCGCTGATTGGTTCGCTAGTTGGCAGTCAGATACAGCAGGGTTTGGACGATATGATCTACGGTCGAACAGACCTACCGTTAGAACAATTATTATCAGGCTTCGGCGTATCTTTTAACCGACAGCGCGCCAGTGGGCAAGCAGATAAGGGTGGGCAATCACAGTCGTTTAAATCACCTAAGGTCGATTTTGGTTGTTTTCTGCAAGAGCGTGATGGTGGCCTACAGTTATTAAGAGCAGCTGAAAAGGGTTCTGCGCAACTGGCGGGGTTAGCGGCAGGTGATGTTATTATTGCGATTAATGGCTTGAAGCTGAACTTAGCTCAGGTAGAGCAGCAACTCAAACTTGCGCATATCGGTGATGTCTGGAGTATTCACGCTTTTCGTCGTGATGAGTTAAATGAGTTTCAGGTGACATTGCAAGCGTCGGCAGAGACCACCATCTCGCTACGAATTGACAATCCAGAGCAAGCGCAAAAATGGCTGGCTGCTGGCTAACAATGGACCAAACACCGCTTAACCATTGGATGCGTCAGCTGTGTGGGTCGGCAGTGCTGGACCTAAGCCAATTAGGTGATCATCGAGCTGATTTTTTGGTTTCTATAGACGACCTTGGACTAGAATATAAACTTGATGGACAACGGCTCAGGCTAAGAAAACGAATTGAACTGATCGACGTTGATTCGTTGCAGTTTGGTCTGGCTCAACGAGGTCTCAAAACGAAGTGTCAGTACCGACTCGAAACAAAATCAACCAATCTAGACGTCATTGCTCTATTTGATCAAAAAGCCATAACGAGTATCGCAACCTGCGAAAAACAAACCGTTGGCAAAGGCCGAAGAGGTAATCATTGGATTTCACCTTTTGGTCAAAATATTTACTGCACCGTTGGCATTTTAAAAACCATAAAGCCTGCTAATTTAGGCTTGCTGAGTATTGTCACCGGGCTAGCAATATGTAGAGCGCTCGCAAATTTTGGCTACAAAGCTGTTACGCTAAAGTGGCCCAATGACTTATATCACCAAGGTAAAAAGCTGGGTGGAATACTGATTGAATCTCGTCCTGTAAAAGATGATGAATACTTCCTAGCGATTGGTTTTGGGATTAATGTCGATATGAGTAACGAAGCACTCGCCACAATTGAGCCGGCGGCTACCTGCCTTAATCTGATTGACAGCAAGTTATTAACGCGCAATCAAATATTGTTAGAAACCGTGAGTCAGGTACTAAAAGACATTGCTGCCTTTAGTGACGAGAGCATTTCGCAATTGGTGAAAGCATTTGATGCAATTGATGCGTTTAAGGGGATGCCCGTTAATGTTTTGTCATCCGGCAAAACTATCGCTGGCATCAATGCTGGCATTGCACAAACTGGGCAGTTACAGCTTGAGACAGTAGAGGGCATGATGCTATTTTCTGCTGCTGATATTTCACTTAGGCGCGCTTGATGTTGCTGCTCGACATTGGCAATAGTGCGATCAAAGGGCAATGGTGGTTTAAGAATGAATTGCAGTCTTCATTTTCTTGTCGGTTGGACGGCCACTGGCAGAACCGATTAAAATCGGTATTGCCAAATATTGAATCAACAGCGGACGCAACTCAATGTTACTTCGCCTCGGTGGCTAATGCTGATGCTGAGGCAAAGTTATTCAGTTGCTTGAAAGCGGTCACTGGATTAGAGCACTATGTTCGACTAACCACACAAAAAAAGGCAGCTGGCGTTCTTAATGGCTACACTGATCCCAGCAAACTGGGTGTTGATCGATGGTTGGCATTGCTAGGTGCTAGCGTTTTTTCTGATTCAGTCGATAAGTTAATCATTGATGCTGGCAGTGCGATTACGTTAGATCTGTTAAATAAAGAGGGCAAACATTTAGGCGGGGCTATTTTGCCAGGGTTTAACACCTCGATAGTCCGCTTTAAGCAAATCATGAGTCAGGTTGATTTCGATCACCCCGATATAGCCCAAACCGATAATCCAGGCGCTTCAACAGAAGCCTGTATACATATAAACTATGCTTCACCGAGTTCGTTAACTAATGCAGCGATGGTCGATCAGTTGATTGCTCGTTGGTTTAAACTGCTTTCTACCAGCGCAGTGATGCTAGTGGCTGGGGGCGATGCCCAACTGATAAACAGTCATCCACAACACCTGCGCTATGAAATACCCGATCTGGTATTTAGAGGCATGCGCAAACAACTGGACAGTCAGCAATGAAGATTTTTTTTATTCTGTTACTTATTGCCAACATCGGCTTTGGCTTGATGCAATGGTTGCTCCCATATGAACAACTGCGGATGCCATCAGATGTCAAGAAAATCCCGGTTGCTGAAAAATTACAACTACTTAATGAGGCAGGCAGCTCGATGCCTTTAGCAAAAATTGAACCCAGTAATCGTGTCAAAACTAATAGTGCTGACCCACTATCATCGTTGGTGGCCGAAGACACGAGTGATAAACGGTTATGTTTTACAACCGGTCCCTTTAAAGATAAAGCCAAAGCACTCGAAGTAATTGGTCGTTACTCATCGAATAGCATCAGTTCAGAATTAAAATCTAGCTTGGAAAAAGAATACCTAGGTATTATGGTCTATATTGACGGAGGAGAAAATCGGCAGGAAGCCATTAAAAAAGCGGCACAGCTCGCAACACAAGGTATTCGAGATTATAATATTATTAATGAACCGGGCAAAAAAAATGTGCTGTCACTGGGTGTTTTTGGCTTAAAGAAAAACGCTGAGCGTCGATCTAGCCAACTCACAAAGCTCAAACATACCGTGAAGACAGAAGCAAGATATCGAGAACGCACTATTTATTGGCTATACCACCAGCAATCAAATGAAAGTGACCTTCAGCCCCTACTGAGTGAACAAGACAGGAGTAATGGCATCAGCCAAATACCGCGTCAATGTACCTGATAGGGCTTCCAATTGGACCGTATTGGTATTCAGCTTAAATCTTCGGGTTTGAAGGCATAAATTACTTGCCAACCTTGGTTAAAGTCACTAAAATTCTGCCCTCTTAATAAGGGCTGGTTTGGGAACACAAATCCACCATACAATCCCTCTTAAAGAGTCATGTAAGATAAAGATATTGCCGGCGTAGCTCAGTTGGTAGAGCAACTGACTTGTAATCAGTAGGTCCCGAGTTCGATTCTTGGTGCCGGCACCAGATAAATCAACAAGTTACACGGATGTAGCTTGATTGAATCTCCTCATATAACCCAGTAAGCCGCTACACTTTTCAACAATTTTTATTCCTTTTGCAATCATCATTGGCCGTAAAATAATAGCTTAAGTATGCTTTTGATATGCCTTGTGGATTGATTATGGGCTACATAATTTCATCCAGGAAAATAGTCTGATTGAATTAATGACTGGCATTAAATAGCGGCTGGTTAGCAGTCATTATATTTTCATATCACACCAGGTAATATTGAAACCTACCGACTGTTCTCAGCCAGTCTCGCTCGGATTAAAAAGGTAGGCGAAAGACGGGTACAAACCGATAACCCATTGATCTTTTCTGGCAAGAGGTTGTCAGGATTCTTTACACCAGTGTCAGGATTTTTTACACTTTTGGTTGTTACTTACTGTGTTTTTTGTACGCACATGGCTCTAGAGTCATATGGCATGCGGGTTATAATACTTTGGCATCAAACTTGCTAAAGTTTATTAAATATACTCAATAATGGAATTAGTATGAAAAGTATAGTAAAAATAGCTTTGGCAATTACATTTACCGCCTCATCGTTTTGTGGGACGGCTAACGCAGCCATCATTAGTGGAGCACATACGACCGGAAACGGCGATACCGTCAATTTGTCTGGTTTGGAATGGTTGAGCTGGAACGAGACGGCGGGTGTTTCTAGAGTTGACATCGAGGCTGATTTGGGGGGGTTCATTACGGACGGGTGGCGATACGCGACAGTCGCTGAGTTTACTTCGCTTTATACTTCGGCATACGACGATTTTTCAGGCAATTATGTGACGGCGAACGCGGACGGCGGGCGTTGGCTGTTTTCACATTTATATAACCCGACTGGAGTCGCATTTACGGTCGACATTAACGGAACCCTAGGCCGGAACTTTTTATTACAAGGTTTGCATTACGGCAATAATAATAACGGACATTTCAGGGTCCAAGACTCGGACGGTAGTTTGGGGAATGGCGATAGTATTGATTCCTCGTGGATGGATTATTGGCACATCTATGGAAATAGCCCAGCGGATCCAACGCGTGGCAAAGATTACGCGAGTGTCTTGGTTAGGGCCGCCCCTTTGGTTTCCGTCCCTGAGCCATCAATCCTTGCACTTATGAGTTTAGGCTTTCTCGGTATGTTTGGTTTAAACCGTCGTAGAGTTCAAGCCTAATACCTTCTAACCCCGCTTGGCACCAACACTGCCAGCGTTTAAGGTAATTACCCAGAACTAAAGCCATCTCAATTGAGGTGGCTTTTTTTGTTTTCTGTTGCTCATAAAGCTGGTGATACCGTTCAGCGTGCTTTCTGATAGTGATAGACGCTAAGCACAATGGCTTTTTAGAGAAGTGAAACCCTAAAAAGTCAAAGCCTCGTTCTATTTTACCTGTCAATGTTTTATTGTGATGTTGCTTAACCTATAAGCGCTTAAGCCATGGGTTTATATTGCTGAGTCTTCTCCAATATGGTTTGAGCCTGATCGAGGAAAGAAAACGATCAAGAAGTTAGAACAACGCAACAGCGATTGAAGAAGCCCAAGACTGATACATCTCTGTCAAAAAGTGAAAGAGCAAAAAGACTAGATAAAGCTATCTAGAAAGATAAGTTGCCCATAAAGTCGTCGGCTGAAGCATTATACTGACTGCGAAAATGGTACTTCAGTGCCGTCCCTGCCCATACAACTTTGTTAATGCAACCGAGTATTAATTCACCAAGTTAAAGTATGATACTTTACTCAATTGGTTTGATTATTACAGGTTCAAATAAATGAAGGCAATTACATTAAAAGGTTTTGGCGACACTGATATGTTGCAATATTCTGATGTGGAAACACCAGCACCAGCAGAAGGCCAGATCCTAATTCAGGTTAAAGCAACGTCTGTGAATCGACCCGATATTATTCAACGTCAGGGGAACTACCCGGCACCCCCAGGTGATTCAGAGATTCTTGGGCTTGAGGTGGCTGGTATTGTTGAGGCTGTTGGGCCTGAAACTAGCGTTTACAAAAAGGGAGATCGAGTATTTGCGCTGGTGGGGGGTGGTGGCTACGCTGAATATGCCGTAGCGCTTGAAAGTCATTGCATGCGTATCCCTGACGTTCTTAGTTTTGAACAAGCCGCCTGCATTTGTGAAACCTATATTACGGCCTATTTAAATTTATTTAGGCTTGGGGAGTTGCAGGGCAAGCAATCAGTATTAATTCATGGTGGTGGAGGTGGCGTTGCCACTGCGGCGATTCAGTTGTGTAAAGCTTTGAGTCCACAAACCAATATTTTTGTTACCGCTTCGGCATCCAAAATCGATCGGATTAAGCAGCAGGGTGCTAATCATGTTTTTGATTATCGGGAACAGGATTTTGCAGCAGAAATAAAACTTTTAACTCAAAAGCGAGGAGTCGATGTCATTCTCGACCACATCGGTGCCAAATATCTTGAATCCAATCTTAAGTCATTGGCAGTATACGGGCGCCTTGTTTTGATTGGCGTCATGGGTGGCATCAAGGCTGAAGTTAATCTGGCTATGGTTATGGTTAAGCGCCAGCAAATTATAGGTTCCGTTCTTCGATCACGGTCGATTACAGAAAAAGCCACTATTATTCGACAGTTTGAGGCCACTGTTATGCCACTGTTTGCGACGAGTGTTATTGAGCCGCTTATCGAAGCTAAATATCCATTAAGCGAAGCGTCGAAGGCTCATCAGTTAATGGAAAAGGGCGGACACTTTGGCAAAATCGTGTTGTTAACGTAAGTAGCCTATAATCTGGTATACTGTATTCCAGATTATAGGCTTTAGATATAATTCGAACTTGTTTTTACACTTTAAGTGCTTCTTTGGTGGATTTTTATTATGACTTTTAAAACAATCTTATTACCCATTCGTGAAAGTAGTACCGCAGACTCACTGATGGAAACTGCGATCAGTATGGCTGTCCGTAATGAAGGTCACCTAGATCTGTTATATGTGCAAAACGAAACACAGCACATGATTCCATTCAGCAGCATGGGTTTATCTGACAGCATGCGTAAGACCATTATTGAATCTGCTAACCAATCCGCCCATAAAGAAAGCGAAGGATTGAAACAACGGTTCGTTAATCTCTGTGAAAAATATAGTGTCCCTATTCAATCTCGGGATTCGGGAAATGGAAAAGTTTCCGCTGATTTCTTAGAGCGTACGGGCCAACGAGATGAACTAATCGGCCTGTATGGTCGTCTTGCAGATCTGATCATTGTGCCACAACCTATCAAGACGACACCCCCACCAAGCTCATTTGAAGCCGCACTCCGAGAGAGCGGTCGTCCCGTTTTAATGGCGCAGCGTAATTCAGTGCTTGATGTTCCGGGTAAACGCCTCGCCATTGGTTGGAATAGCAGTAAGGAGGCAGCGCAGGCTATTTCATCGATGCTCAATAATTTAAAAAGGGCTGATAAGGTATTTGTTATGAGTTCAGAAAATCGTATGGACCAACCGATGAATGCTCAAGACGCCTGTATATATCTTCGACGCCATGGTGTAGTGGCTGAACCCGCACTTTTTAATTCGCGAAATATGAAAACAGGTGAAGCTTTGTTAGCTAAAGCAAATGAAATGGAATGTGATCGGTTAATTGTGGGTGGTTATAGTCGTCCAAAACTTAGAAACATTATCATGGGAAGTGTCACGGGGCATTTGCTAGCACATGCTAAGATTCCGGTTATTTTTATTCACTAATTTATTCTATATTTTGAGACGGGGACATATATAATAACCCTATCTTGCTTATTTACTCTATTTCTATGTTGTGCCATGGATGAATTAACTTAATTTAATTATGTAAAAGCAAATAATGAAAAACCAATCAGTTTTTCGATGATGATATGAATCCTAATGAATAAACTGAAGCATTTCAATGCCCTCCAAAAATTTTTCCAGTATGAATTATAAAGCAAACAATTTTTTCGGATGTCTCTAAAAGTTTTATCTCAGTAAACATTTTTCTGAGGTGTTTAAAAGCAAACAATCACCAGCACTCAAGCTAGGCTGGAACAGAGGAAAAGAACAATGTCAGTAGACTTACGTAGAACCAAAATTGTAGCAACTTTAGGGCCAGCGACAGAGTCAGACGAAGCACTTGACGCATTGATAAAGGCAGGAGTTGATGTGGTTCGGTTAAATTTTTCGCATGGTAGTTCAGAAGAGCACTTGGCACGTGCAAAAAAAGTGCGTGAATTAGCTAGAAAGAATAATCGACATTTGGCAATTTTAGCTGATTTACAGGGTCCAAAAATTCGCATTGAACATTTTAAAGATGGTGCAATCGAATTAAAGAATGGTGGTGACTTTTGTCTTAATGTTGATTGTGGTAACAATGATGGTGACCAAAATCAGGTCGGTATTACCTATAAGGCTTTGCCGGGCGAAGTAAAAACAGACGATGTATTGTTACTCGATGATGGACGAGTTGTGTTGCAAGTTAAGTCGGTTGACGGGGCTAAAATAAATTGCCAAGTAGTCGTGGGCGGAATATTGTCTGATAGCAAAGGAATCAATCTTAAAGGTGGAGGACTATCGGCAGAAGCTCTAACTGAAAAAGACAAGGCTGATATTGTTACTGCAGCTAAGCTTAACGCAGACTATATAGGTGTTTCTTTCCCACGAAATGCCAATGATATTAACCTTGCACGACAGTTGCTGCGTGACGCAGGTGGGCAAGGTGGGGTGATTGCCAAAATAGAACGTGCGGAAGCATTGGATAATCTCGAGGCCATTATTGACGCTTCGGATGCTGTTATGGTGGCGCGTGGAGATCTTGGGGTAGAAATAGGGGATGCTAAGTTACCCGCAATACAAAAGAAAATAATTAAAATGGCGCGCGATAGGAATTGTGTCGTAATTACCGCAACGCAGATGATGGAATCTATGCGTGACAATCCGATACCAACGCGTGCAGAAGTATTTGATGTTGCCAATGCAGTACTCGATGGTACTGATGCGGTAATGCTTTCAGCTGAATCAGCAACTGGTTCATACCCAAGCCAGACGGTTAGAGCAATGTCAGAGATTTGTTTAAATGCGGAGCAGGAGGCTCTGGCGAGCAAGTCAAATCATCGCCTCAATACTACTTTTAATCGAGTGGATGAGGCAATTGCAATGGCTTCGATGTATACAGCCAATCATTTTGGAGTACGCGCAATTGCATCGCTTACTGAAACTGGCTCTACGGCACTTTGGATGTCGCGTATTAGTTCAGGCATTCCAATTTATGCCCTGTCACGCCATGAATCAACAAATAGAAAAGTGAGTTTATACCGGGGAGTCTTTCCAGTTTATTTTCCAACTATTCATGACAGTCATGCCGAAGCGAACCAAGAGGCAATTGATTTAATGAAAAAACAGGGTGCGGTTAAAGATGGTGATTTTGTTATTATTACCAAGGGTGATCTGATGGGCACTGATGGTGGAACCAACGCAATGAAAATTGTTGAAGTGGGAAACATGGCAAAGTTTGTTGGTTAAAGTTGGTGGGCTTTTGCGAGCCCTAATCCAGATAAAGTGGTTTGATAGAATGCATTGACGCTATTTATTTCAAACTTGCCGCTAATAATAGTGACTTATGTAATTCCCTAAGACATTAAGTGATCCTGTTTAAAATATTTTAGAATATAGCTGACGAGTTAACTCATAACCTTGTAACGTTCTGTTGCGATCTCATAAATTCTTCTGATGTCTTTCTTGCTCGCCCACCAGAGGTTGAGGACTTTCTCCTTTTCCTTTCCATCTTTATTAAATTTAATCCTTAGTGCGCGCATATAGGGTTGAATGGAAATAATTAACCCTGTTGGATAAGTCACTCCACCACAGTGAATACCTTCGTTGTCAAAAATTAACCGAGGTTTTTTAATGCTACGTTTTATAAATTTAACAGCGACAATCGCCGTTAATACAAAAACTACCATGTGCAAAGTCGTTGGTGGCCAGGGCCAGACACCTGAAAAATAAAGTAACATCGGCACGATAGCGATATTGAAGGCGATTGGAATAAGCTTGGCTTTTCCGGGATAAAAAATGACAGTTTCTTGTTCACTCATTGTAAATTACCATTACTTTTTTTAGTTTAGCTTATTAGCTGACTTCCAATCTCGTCAGAATTAATTGGAGACACTATACAAAATTATATTATACCAATTCGTAAGAGGAAGGGCTTGTCGAAAGTTGAAATTTAGTCATGATCTGGAAAAAAGTTCTGCGCTGTGCAAATACAAAAATAACCTGATGTCTTTAATCTTATATCAGTTTTTGTCAACACTGACGATTGTCCATAGCTAATTGGTATAAGTCAGGACAATTAGAGCTTGATAACGTTCGGCTGTCTGAGTAGGTCGTCAAGATACCCCAAAAAAATAAGGTCAATTCAACCGCTATGCTTATACATCACAAGCACTATTATAGCTTAAGTGAATAGCAGACATAACTGGCATTTATTTCAATTATAGTGAATAAGATTCTATTATAGACCTACTTTATTCCTACTTCACTTAGCCAGAGGCTTATCATGACTCAATACAAACAAGACATTACTGACGTCGCCGCATTGTGCGGTGCACAAGGCGACAGCTGGAATGCGATTAACCCTGAATCTGTGGCGCGTATGCGAGCTCAAAACAAATTCCAAACGGGTATTGATATTGCAAAATACACTGCAAAAATTATGCGTGAAGACATGGTTGCTTACGATGGCGATTCATCTAAATATACTCAGTCATTGGGCTGCTGGCACGGATTTATTGCACAACAAAAAATGATTGCGATAAAGAAACATATGGGCACCACAAAGAAATCTTATATATACCTTTCGGGCTGGATGATTGCGGCGTTGCGATCTGAATTTGGACCGCTTCCCGATCAGTCAATGCATGAAAAAACAACGGTACCTGTATTGATTGCAGAAATTTACACTTACCTGCGTCAAGCTGATGCACGTGAGTTAGGTGGGTTATTTCGTGAACTTGATGCTGCTCGTGAATCTGGCGATAGCATTAAAGAAAAAGGAATTCAAAATCAAATTGATAACCATGAAACCCATGTCGTACCTATTATTGCGGACATTGATGCTGGTTTTGGTAACGAAGAAGCAACCTACCTGTTAGCGAAGAAAATTATAGAGGCGGGTGCTTGCTGTATTCAAATTGAAAATCAAGTTTCAGACGTAAAACAATGTGGTCATCAGGATGGGAAGGTTACCGTTCCTCATGAAGACTTTATTGCTAAGATCAACGCAATTCGTTATGCATTCTTAGAGTTGGGTGTCGAAGATGGTGTCATTGTTGCCCGAACCGATTCATTGGGCGCTGGCTTGACTCAAAAAATTCCGGTATCCACAGCTGAAGGTGACCTCGCTTCTCAATACAACGCTTTCCTCGAAACTACGCCAGTTAACTCTGTTGACGATATTTCTGATGGCGATATGGTAATTAAACAAAATGGCCAGCTAGTTAAGCCAGTTCGACTAGCGAATGGTCTGGTGCGTTTTAAAGAAGGTAGCGGCGAAGCACGTTGCGTACTCGACGGAATTACTGCACTTAGAAATGGTGCGGACATGTTGTGGATTGAAACCGAAAAACCTCATCTAGACCAAATCGGCGGCATGATTAACAGTATTCGCGAAGTGATTCCAAATGCCAAACTGCTTTACAACAATAGTCCATCCTTCAACTGGACACTTAACTTTCGCCAACAGGTTTTCGACGCTTGGAGTACAGAAGGTAAGGATGTTTCGGCTTATGTTCGTGATGGTTTAATGAGTGTTGATTACGACGATACTGAGCTGGGTATCGCTGCTGATGACCGAATTCGTTCGTTCCAGGCTGACGCTGCTCGTGTTGCAGGTGTTTTCCATCACTTGATCACACTTCCGACCTATCACACGGCGGCATTGTCGACCGATACCTTAGCTAAAGATTATTTTGGTGATGAAGGTATGCTTGGTTATGTCTCTAAAGTTCAGCGCCAAGAAATTCGCTTAGGTGTGGCCTGCGTTAAACATCAGAACATGGCGGGTTCTGATATGGGTGACGATCACAAAGGCTATTTCTCAGGTGCGCAAGCGCTGAAAGCCTCGGGTAAAGACAACACTATGAATCAGTTCTAGTCGTCCAAATCTATATTTGAATAAACTACTAATGACGGTGCTTTGCATCGTCATTTTAGTAACAAGTGCAAATATTGCTTAACGTACGCAGACTATCCATTTCAGCATAGCCAACTGTAACATTAAGTTTTAATCCTATAGTTGAAAAACGGTTCTAAAGTTCAAATACTGGTATGACTGATCATAATGGCTAAAAAACTCGGACGCATAAAACAGCGTCCGGTTTATTCATTAAAAGACTGCTTTTTTAGAATTATCAAACGAGGCTGAATTAATTACCACCCCGTGGCTTGCTGAACGCCTTTACCTAATTCGGCAGGTGAACGAACGGTGAACACGCCGACCTTCTCCAACGCGGCAAACTTGTCCGCTGCAGTGCCTTTGCCACCGGCAATAATAGCCCCAGCATGACCCATGCGCTTGCCTTTGGGGGCCGTCACACCCGCAATGTAAGACACAACCGGTTTAGTGACATGGCTCTGAATAAATTCAGCCGCCTCTTCTTCTGCAGTACCGCCAATTTCACCCACCATCAAAATCGCTTTGGTGTCTGGATCGGCTTCAAACAGGGCAAGGGCATCAATAAAATTAGTGCCAGGGATCGGATCACCACCAATGCCAATACAGGTGCTTTGGCCGTAGCCTAAATCAGAGGTTTGTTTCACACACTCATAGGTCAGGGTACCAGAACGTGAAACCACACCGACTTTACCTGCCATATGCATCGGCCCAGGCATGATGCCAATTTTGCATTCATCTGGTGTAATAATGCCAGGGCAATTGGGGCCAATCAGTCTAGCGCCACTCATTTCAACCGCAATTTTGGCTTCAAGCATGTCAAAAGTGGGAATGCCTTCAGTAATACATACGATTAATTTAATACCTGATTCGGCAGCCTCAATAATCGAGTCTTTACAAAATGCAGCGGGCACATAAATCACGGTTGCATCGGCTTGGGTTGCATTGAATGCATCGCGAACGGTATTAAAAACAGGTAGGTCTAAATGAGTTTGCCCACCTTTGCCCGGGGTAACACCTCCGACCATTTTTGTACCGTAAGCAATCGCTTGTTCACTGTGGAAAGTACCCTGTTTACCGGTAAACCCCTGACAGATAACCTTGGTGTCTTTATTAATTAAAACGCTCATTTTACTTCTCCTACTGCGGCTACAATCTTTGCAGCAGCTTCACCCAGGTCTTGAGCGGCAATTAGATTTAAATCACTCGCATTTAATATGGCAGTGCCTTCAGTGGCTTTCGTGCCTTCTAGTCGAACCACAATGGGTACTGAAATATTCACTTCAGCAACGGCGGCGATAATGCCTTCGGCAATTAAATCACAGCGTACAATGCCACCAAATATATTAACTAAAATACCTTTTACCTTGTCATCAGACAAAATGATTTTAAGTGCTTCAGCCACGCGCTCTTTTGTTGCACCGCCACCGACGTCAAGAAAGTTGGCGGGCTTGCCACCACTCAACTGAATGATATCCATGGTTGCCATTGCGAGTCCGGCACCATTGACCATGCAACCTATTTCACCATCGAGTGCAACATAGTTTAGATCCCATTCAGCCGCCCGATTCTCTCGTTCATCTTCCTGACTTTTATCCCGCATCTCGACTAAGTCTGGGTGACGATAAAGTGCGTTACTATCGATATTGATCTTGCCATCAAGACATAACAGATCACCACTGCCAGTAATCACTAGGGGATTAACTTCAACCAAAGCGATGTCTTTATCGATGACTAATTTACCTAAGCCGATCAATAGTTTAGTGAACTGCTTAATTTGGTCGCCTTTCAAACCTAAACCAAAAGCCAGCTCGCGACATTGGTAAGGCAGTACGCCTGTCATTGGATTGATGGTTGCTTTGAGTATTTTCTCAGGGGTTTCTTCGGCCACCTTTTCGATCTCTACACCCCCTTCGGTGGATGCCATGATCACGACGCGGCGCAGTGAGCGATCGAGTACAACGCCTAAATAGAGTTCGTTGGCAATGTCGCAGGTTTCTTCAACCAGCACACGAGTAATGGGTTGGCCGTTGGCATCGGTCTGGAAAGTAACCAGATTAGTGCCCAACATGGCACGAGCCACTTCACCTGCCTCAGCAGCACTATCAACTATTTTGACACCACCCGCTTTGCCACGCCCGCCGGCATGGACTTGGGCTTTTACAATGACTTTATCACCATTAAGAGATTGGGCTGCCTCAATGGCTTCATCAGCGCTAAAGGCTACTTTACCGTGAGGAACTGGAATGCCGTAGGCGCGAAATAGCGCCTTTGCCTGATATTCATGTA
>Ga0208414_1000746_pt1 | contig 28904 bp, 20 predicted proteins | sample AntAceMetag02UKE_FD_184770 | JGI IMG/M metagenome (GOLD analysis project Ga0208414, IMG submission 184770) | Saline lake microbial communities from Ace Lake, Antarctica - Antarctic Ace Lake Metagenome 02UKE (SPAdes) (version 2) | ecosystem: Environmental > Aquatic > Non-marine Saline and... | reverse complement strand
ACATTCGTTCAACCAACTGATGTTTGCATTCAAGCTCGATCCCGGAAGGGGATAAATTTAACAGCGCGGCGCAGCCGTAGCAGCGGAGAACACTATATTGGCTTTCCCATCGGCATCTATAGCGGGGCAAACTTGTCTTTCAACAGGAATAATCGAAATCCTAACTTAGGTTAACAGAAACTTTTTAATGATCAACATTACAGCTTACCGAAACTTAAAATCTGATCTGAGCGACACTTTTTAACCCAAAATTCCACTTTTAATTTAAAACGCATTCAGTCACACTTACTTTTCCTGTAGAATGATTTTTAACCTACAACTCTAATTCGATAGACTTTTCCCGCCATCGAAGGATAACCGGTAGACATATAGAAAACTCCGACCATAGCTTGCGCAACTGCTACTGCTTTATTATTCCATTTAGCTATAAAAATCTTTCAAATTTATTTTGCAAAGCCATTCAAGGAAATTTTTTTGACTACACTGATTTCTAAACTACAACTAATTGCTCTACTGACGCTCTTACTTATAACTGGCGTCAATGCTAATGAAGCTAGCCCGCCACTCCAGCCGCTTAGGACTTTTAACGAGAACGAGCAAGTTCAAAATCTGAGCTATTTAACTAAAAGGTTTGGAAACAGCAAGAGCCTACCTGAAGAATTTGAATTACAAGCATTGCTAGCTCTAAGTTATCTCCCCGAACTGCTAGATATTTAGATTAGGTTGATTTTAGCTGACGTAGGCATTCCTCTGTCATCCCGACCTTATTGGCGGAGCATGTTAAATTTATCGAAAACTGAATTTACCATATCGTTATAGACCAATATCAGGAACTAGGGATAAAGCAAAAATAAAAGAAGAATGGGAGCGAGAAAACGAACCAAAACCAGAGACAAGCAGCGATTGAAGCAAACTGGCCCTATTACTTAAAGATCAGCCTTTCAATCCGCAGATTGGAATTATAGGGCATGAACTTGCACACACGGCTTACTTCCTTGATCGCTCTTTTTTTGGCATACTTAAAGATGCATTATGTCAATTAGGAAAATGTAGAATAGCTTTTGAAAGAAACACGGACTTACACCTAATTGACCATGGCCTCGGTTGGCAGCGCTACGATCATACTTTATTTGTCAGAAGCAGGCTCAAAAATTCCGTTGCAAGCGTTAGCACAGCACAAAGTGGCGGCGGGGCTTATATGAGCCCTGCTGAGATGCTAAAAAATATAAAAGACAGTGACCATTACGCTGACAAAATCAGATCATCAAGCAAATAAATTAAGATAAGTTTCTGGCCTACCAAAACGCGCAATGAGGCCCGAATTCACACCTGCCATCTGACGCAGAGCAACGTGAATGTGCTCGGGGCTCAACGTTATTGCATTTGGATAGATTACTAAAGGCTGAGGGTTTATGTTGAGCGCTTCAACCTAATCGTCTGTTCCACTAATCACACGATTTCCTCTCACACCGGCACCGAGCGGCCGCCATATTTGTTACGCTGCAATGGTCTTTGCCATTGCCATCATTGCAAAATGAGGCCCCGCCAAAATCAGAGCCAACCAGAGCAGCAACCCTGCCTTGTAAATTATAGGATTCAAACTTTTGATATGGCTTTTATGATGGTTGCCATCGGTGTCAAACCCACCCATGTTTAAGTTTGCGCTTACTGCAACTGCGCTTGCGAATGCTGTCGTCACCTCTTTCGCCGGCCCTGCCAATCTATTCGAAATCCTGTCCGGCAACAGGTTAAGTAATCGATTTAGATTATTGTCACCGGTTCGCGATTGTATTATATCGGAAAATGGCTGCTTCCTACGTGGCAAACTATTCGTTGCCACCAGCCTCTGAAGGCTGGCATTGCCGGCATTTTTAATTTCTTGATATATCGACTCATAAAAAAATTCGCTACGTCGGTCCACATCTTTCCAATGGCCAGACGCGTTTAGAGGAGCAATTTGCCGGAACTCAGCCCCTCCACCTATTTTTGCCGGTTCTATAAAAGATGCTGTATCGTCATAGTCGCTATCGTTCTTAAAGGGCAACAGCTCACCAGGCGCCGCGGCAGCCAGCGCATTAAAGCTAGGATAACCCTCTTCAGTTTTTCTGATCTAAATAAACCAAGAGCCTGCATCATGGTTACTTTTCTGAGGGTCTATGCCATTGATAACCAATAAACGCACAGCATGCTTAGAAAAAAGTTCGAAAAATGCCCCGCTGAGTTAGCGTCAGGCGAGTTTATCTTTGTTGGATAGGACGCCGGAAATCGAATATTTCCAGCGGTAGAGTAGTAATTCACGAGCCCTGGGGAGTCTAAACGCGGTTCATCCCCCTTCGGATCAAGAAAGTAAGTTGGAACCCAGCCGCTGTCGGTGCTAACTAAAACCCAAAATCTGCTGGGTGACATATTCTGGGGCTGCGCCAAGCCCATAGGCATTGTAAAACCTAAACCACTAGCATCCAAATATTCTATAGACTAATGGTAGCGATCCTTTCAACTTTCACTTCCTGGCTCTTTAGTGGCGAGCAAACAATTGCTAAACTAAACGAAAACACAGTGGACTTAGATAACAATGCAGAAAATTCAGTTATTTACATTATCCATAAACATGCTTTCACTGGCGTACTCCAGCTTTCTCTGCGGCCAAATACCCGTTGGCGACACCCTCAGCGAGGCAAACAGTCAAGATGGCCAATTCATTAGCTGGCAAGAACACATTATCGATGACCCCGCAATCGCCGGCTTTGCGCTCAGCGGCAGCGATGGACTCGTAATAGGAGATATCGATGGCGACGGCATGGACGATGTCATTTCTGTTCATGAATCTGACTCCGAATATGACTCTGCTCGCTTTGACCCTGATTTCATTCCCCCGCCCGAGGGCCATGTTCGTATCGCATTTGCTTCAGATGACCCAGATGGCTGGACCAACATAACCATTGCTGAATCCACCGATGCACCCGCGCCGGAGGATGTTGCTATTGCTGATATCAATCAGGATGGGTTTCTCGACGTTGTCGTAGCCGCCGAACTGTCACATCTTATCTATCTTGAAAACCCGGGCGGTAGAAGCGCTAGGTCACAATCATGGAAGCGATTGATTTTGCCAATGACACAAGGAACGGGTTCTTATATAAGAGTATTTTTAGGTGACTTCAACAGCGATGGAATTCCAGAAATCACCGCGGCTAACAAAGGAGCGCAAAGACCAGGCCCACAAGATTATGCCCGTTCTACCCCTGTCTCAATATTCCAGTTACAAGGTGACCCATTAGTAGGAGACAGCTGGCGCGAAACCGTACTAGGAAACTACAGCATTCCTCAGAATGCAGAACCGGTTGATTTGGATAGCGATGGAGACCTGGATATTATTATTGGCAGTCGCGGAGAAAACCGTCTGGCTTGGTTCGAGAATACCGGCCGAGATTCTGAGATCGAATTTACCGAGCATGCTATAGGTATAAACGGACCCAACATGGGCGGATTTAACCTTTCCTACGCTGACCTAAACGGCGATGGTCGGCTTGATATAATAGGAGCCGCTGGAAATAAAATCGTCTGGATAGAACAACCGGCCGATTTTAACGACGCTTGGAATTCGCACCCTATCGGTAGCTTTTTACCAGACAGCATTACTGGAATCGAGGTGGCTGATATCGACGGAGACGGCGATCAAGACCTGATCTCTGGCAGCTACAGTCGAGGGCCCCGAACCGGCGATGGAGACGTAGATATAAACGATTCCTTGGGTCGTATTGGTTGGTTTGAAAACCCAAACAATGCAAACTCGCTCTGGACACGGCATGATATCTCTCGGCGCAAACGCGGTATGTTTGACAAGTTTATTGGAAAAGATATGGACAAAGACGGTGACATTGACTTCGTCAGCACGAGGGGAAACAGCGCACCATTTGATGGCGTATTTTGGCTAGAACAAGTGCGATCATCACAACCAATAAAAGCATTCACGCCAGCACGCCACCAAGACAGTGCAGAAATGCCCTTACCGTAATTTGGCATATCGATTAGATATCGAATGCCTATATTTCGCCTCCCCCGCCATCGAAACTAACATCACTGCATAGCCGTCCACAAAACGCGTCTGCACTCGCCCCAAATGGATACGACTTTATTTAGGGCAGGCGCTTGGTTATTGTGCATCGGCATCACCACTTTGATGCTTTTGTTCAAAATAATCCTCCACAGTTAAAACTCGGAAGGCCTTTGAAAACCCCTAAACTCCAATGTATCGAACGTTTTCCTTTTACGGCCATTCAGATGGCACAGGAATTGCTGCTGGAGATGTGCAAAACCCACACAAAAATATTCGCTCAGGAGTTTCCATATGAATTTTCGAAAGCATCCTAAACATCTGCTCGCGGTGGCAGTGTTGACCGCCAGTACCGGCTTAAGCATTCAATCAATAGCTCAGGAAGCAGAACAAGCTAGTTCGATTGAAGAAATAATAACCACAGGTTCACGCGGTCGACCGCGCACAGTCGCAAATTCTGCTGTACCTATCGATGTGTTTAGCGCAGCTGATATCGAATCAATTTCTCACACCGATACAAACAATATTCTTCAAACGCTCGTGCCATCGTTCAACGTTGCACGTCAGCCAATTTCTGACGGAGCAACTTTTATCCGCCCTGCGCAATTACGCGGTCTGCCGACCGACAAGACACTTGTTCTTGTTAACGGTAAAAGACGCCATCGTGCGGCCTTAGTTTCAATTGGCGGATCTGGTACTCAGGGGCCTGATATTGCAACAATCCCAGCATCAGCTCTTAAGAATATTGAAGTTCTCCGCGACGGCGCGTCTGCTCTGTATGGATCTGATGCCATCGCTGGCGTAATTAACTTCATTCTTAACGATAATCGTGACGGCGGCAGCCTGACAATTGATACCGGCGAGTTCTTCGAAGGCGATGGTGCCATGACGACTATCCAAGGCAATATTGGCCTGCCGCTTGGCGACGATGGTTTTGTCAGTATATCTGGCGAATTGGTGGAAGCCGATCGTACGGTCCGAGCTGAACAATACTGCCAATCTTGGTGGTGCGTGGATCCAAATCTACCAAACTTTGATCCCAACGCTAGCTATGCGGCTGCCGCGTTAGATCCGACTTATCAGGCTAATTTCCGCAACGCCAACGCTGCCGGCATTTCCGAAGTTGTGCAGCCTTGGGGACAACCTCAGTCAGAAGCTATGCGCATCTTCGTTAACGCGGGCTATCAGATCGACGCGGACACCGAAGCATATGCCTATGCTAACTATTCCGACTCCGAAGCTGACGGCAATTTTTTCTATCGCTACCCAGGAAATGGCGTAATTGAAGATCTGCGACGCCCAGATGGCTCTATTTATTCACCATTAGATATCTTCCCTGGCGGTTTCACTCCCCAGTTCAAGGGAAACGTAATCGATTTTTCCCTTGTCGGTGGCCTGCGCGGCGAGTTTGATAACGGCCTGACTTATGACTTTACAGGCCGAACTGGTTCGAGCGAAGTGCGCTACAACCTTTTTAATACAGTCAATCCTTCTTTAGGTGACGCGCTAGGTCTGGACAACACGCCAACCAATTTCCGACCCGGTGATCTAATCAATGAAGAGACGCAGTTTCAGGCAGATTTTACTAAAGAATTTGATTTTGGATTAGCGAGCCCTGCAGTGTTTGCCTTTGGTGGTAGCTACATGGCTGAATCTTATGAAGTGGTTTCGGGCGATCCGGCCTCTTTTGCTGTTGGGCCTTATGCGGCTCAGGATCCTTGGGATTTATGTAACGCTGATATGACTGCCGCGCCTAACGGCTTGGCAGTCATTGTTGGCGGTTCAACCCTGAATTGCGCAAACTCAGATGACCCTGTTTATACAGCTGTTGGCGTTGGCTCAAACGGCTTTCCGGGCAACTCACCTCAGTTCGTTGGCACATTCGAACGTGAATCATTCGGTATCTTTGGCGAATTAAGTGCCGACATCACTGATAACCTGTTTATGCAAGGCGCTTTACGCTACGAAGACTATGAAGACTTTGGCAGTGAAATTGTTTACCAAGTCGCCGGTCGTTACGAGTTTAATGACAACTTCGCTTTCCGAGGCTCAGTAGGTACAGGTTTTCGAGCACCTACACCAGGCCAGCAAGGTACCATCAACGTATCAACACGACTGCCAGACGGTGTGCCCATCGCGCAAGGCCTGTTCCCACCAGGCGGTCCCGTTGCGGCTGCTCTGGGTGCAAATGGCCTAAAGCCTGAAACAGCCCAAAACTATACCTTCGGTTTTACGGCAGCCCTCGGCGACTTAGATCTAACCGTTGATTACTACCGAATCGATATCGATGATCGCACCAATGCAATTTCGCCTTTGAGTGTGTCGACAGATCCCACATCTGGCTCATCATTCGATAACTTTTTGGCGCTCGAAGCTGCCGGTGTTGCTGGAGCAAATACCATCGGTGCGGTTCAGTATTTCACCAATGCTTTTGATAGCCGCACGGAAGGCTTCGACATTGTTGCCAGTTATCCAATAAATTTCGGTGATGCGGGCACTACCACGTTGAGCGCAGCGATGAACTACACTGAAAATTCATTTGAATCTGATCCATCGCAGTTTCTCAATGCTGAAAACAGGTATGACTTTATCAATGGCGATCCACAGTGGCGCGGTATTTTTACGGGCATCCATAATGTTGGTGACTTCAACATTGTCGCGCGCTTAAGTTGGTTTGGTGAAGCCACTAACTCCAATACTGGTGGTACAGGTGAAAACGGATTGCGTTTCCAAGAGCTGCCTAACTTCTTCCAGACTGACATCGAAGGCCAGTGGCAAATCAACGATATGCTGCGCCTGGCAGTTGGCGGGCGTAACATTTTTGATGAGTTCCCAGATAGAGATACAATCTCTGATTTCTGCTGTGGTCGTATTTACTCTTCCGGTACTGTAGTGCCTTGGCAAGGTGGTTATTACTACGCTCGTCTAAGAGCTGACTTCTAAATAGAATTTCTGTTTAGTGTAAGGCAATCGCATTTAATGCGCGGGGTGGTAAGTCTGACTTACCACCCCTTTCTTATGTCACCAAAATGAACTGAAACTTCAACACCCCTACCCAATCAACTCCGGCTAAGAAGCCCTATTCTCAAACCGTCATAATTATGCAACAATCGGCAACTATTATCGAGCGCCACATTACTATTGATTTTAAGCTCCAGGAGTGATTTTATGAACTTTAGAAAGCATCCTAAACATTTGCTAGCGGTCGCTATAATCAGCGCCGGCACAATAGCTGCCAATGCACCAGCGGTACTAGCTCAAGAAGCCGGCATTGAAGAAGTTGTTGTCACAGGTTTGCGCGGCAAACCGCGCACGGTAACCGATGCACCAGTCGCCATTGATACTTTTGATACCGAAACTTTAGAAGCTGTATCGTTTGTCGAAACTGGCGATATTTTACAGTCACTAGTGCCATCTTTTCAAAACCCAAGATCACCAATCTCAGATGGCGCCACCTTTATTCGCCAGTTTAGTATGCGCGGCCTTCCCCCACAGTACACTCTAACTCTAGTGAATGGTAAACGCCGCCATCGTTCAGCGCTGCTGCAGCCAGGATCTGGCAATCAAGGCCCTGACGTTGCGACAATTCCTTCGGTAGCTATCGCCAGCATCGAGGTACTGCGCGATGGAGCGTCATCCCAGTACGGCTCTGACGCCATCGCAGGCGTAGTCAACTTCAATTTAAAAAATGACACACAAGGCCTCACCTTTACCTACGATACCGGTGAGCAGTATGAAGGCGACGGCTTTCAGCAAACTGTGCAGATGAATGCTGGTTTTGCGCTAGGCGATGCTGGCTTCGTAAACATATCCGCTGAATACTCTGATGTTGAGCCCGTGGCGCGAAACGATCAGTACTGCGGTGGCACCAACCCATGTATTGATATAAATAGCCCAGATTTTGACCCGACATCGGCGAATGGCATAGTGGCGCTGACACCTGAATTCCAGCAAAACCTTAGACGAGTTGAAGTCGAAGGTGGCACAGTTCAGCCTTGGGGGCAGCCCAATAACGAAGCTTTTCGCTTATTCCTTAACACTGGCTACGACCTTGGTGGCGGCACTGAACTCTACGGCTTTGCAAACTTCTCTGAAAGTCTTGGCGATGGTCCATTCAACTACCGCCATACCAACTCCGGCAACGTGCGTAAAATGCGTCGCCTCTCCGACGGCAGTGAGTGGGGTGTGCGTGCCAATCAAGGTATTGGGCCTGACTACTTTTCTGGCTATACGCCACGCTTCGAAGGAAGGGTTACAGATTACTCGGCCGTTGGCGGCGTGCGCGGTGAAACCGAAGGCGGCTTAAACTGGGACTTAAGTGCCCGTATCGGCAGCAGCGAGATCGAATACCGTCTTTTTAACACGTGGAATCCGTCTCTTGGGCCATTCTCACCAACCGATATGAACGTTGGCGACCAGATTAACCAAGAAACTCAGTTTCAAGGTGATTTTACCAAGGAGCTCGATTTTGATGGGTTAGCCAGCCCAGTCACCGTTGCTTTCGGTGCCAGCTATTTTGAAGAGAGTTTTGAGATCGTAGAGGCACAGGACAGTGCTTCCTTCGCTTCAGGCCCGTGGGCGCTCAGAGATCCCTTTGACTTCTGCGCGGACGATATGACGGCAACACTGGCCGGACAGGCTGTCATCAGCAACGGCTCAACTCTTAATTGCGCAGACTCTTCCGATTCGGTTTACAACGGTTTTAGCGCAGGCTCTGACGGCTTCCCAGGCTTTAGCCCGGATGCAGCCAGTGTCAACGAGCGTGACTCTGTCGCCGCTTACTTAGACGTCTCGGCCGATGTTACTGACAAACTGCTTGTGCAGGCGGCAATCCGCTATGAGGACTACTCAGACTTCGGCAGTGCCACCGTGGGGAAAATAGCCGCTCGTTACTACCTAACCGACAATTTTGCGATTCGCGGTTCAGCCGGCACTGGCTTCCGTGCACCTACCCCTGGTCAGCAATTTACTACCAACATCCGAACTTCCTTTCCATTTGGCGTGCCGGTTAACGTGGGTCTTTTCCCTCCGACAAGTCCGGCAGCTTCAGCATTGGGCGCAAAGCCGCTCGACGCCGAAGATACTGTAAACTACACCCTTGGTTTCACTGCTAGCGTTGGCGACCTCTCACTGACTGTCGACTGGTATCAGATTGAAATCGAAGGTCGCGTAAACTCAGTGACAAACCGCCCGGTTTCCAGCAACCCTGCCTCCGATGGCTTTGCAAACTTCCAGCTCTTGGTAGCTAACAATGTGCCGAATCCAGAATCTTTAGGAGAGCTGAACTGGTATGAGAATAGCTTCGATACAGTAAATACTGGTGTCGATATCGTTGCCACTTATAATTACGACTGGGGCAACGGTCATGCCACCGACTTCACGTTCGCGTACAACTACAACCAGCAAGAGTTGGAAGGCAATGTAAGCCAGTTTTTCTCTCCTTTCTCACAATTTAACTTCGAGGAAAACCCGCTGCGCAGCAACACGATAACGTCAGCGACTCACCGCTTTAATGACTTCACCTTCGTGGCTCGCGGTCGCTTCTTCGGCGAGTATTCTGTAGCACAACGTCCGAGCTCTGGAGTATCCATCGATGGATCAATTTTCGAGTCACAGACATTTGACCCAGAGCTGTATATCGACCTCGAAGGCCAGTATCAGTTTAACGATAAACTGCGCTTTACTGTTGGTGCTCGAAATGCGTTCGATGAGTATCCAGACGAAATACGTCTAAGCCAGTTAGATACTCGCGGCCGAATCTATCACTCCGGCTCCCCATTGCCTTGGGCTGGCGGCTACTACTATGGCCGAGTCGACTTCAGTCTTTAACTAAGTCAGTCGGTAATATAAAAAGGGTGGCAAGCATTGCTTACCACCCTTTTTTTTGTCCTCAATAAATGGTGACTAAACTAGAGCTGCAGTTAAGATACAGTCTCAACCCCTCAGCTTTACCTTCTTCGTTTTTACCAATCTTGACTTCCCTCCCATCACCTTCTTTAACGCCTCTAACGCTGCCTCAACCCAACTCGCCTCACCGCCTATTCCCAAACGGTCATGGTTACGCAACAATCGGCAACTACTATCAATCACGTCTTTACTATTAATTATCACAGACTGCGGGAGCACCCATGTCCAACAAACTTTTCCCTTGGCACTCACTGTTAAACTCTCCTATTTCCCGCCGCAACCTACTTAAAGGCAGCGCAAATTTAACAGCCGCATTGGCACTTGGCGGGCTCCCCAGCTTTTTACATGGCGCATCCAAACGGCTTAGCCGTTTAGATGCTGACCCGTTCTATCTTGGCATCGCCTCTGGCGACCCTACCTCAAACTCAGTCGTTTTATGGACGCGCTTGGCAAGTGAGGTTATGACTGCCGCAAACGCTGCTCTGGATGCTGTAGATGTTGATTACGAGATAGCAGATTCAAGGGCGTTTTCAAATATTGTCCGCAGCGGCTCTATCGCCGCTACTCCCGAACTTGGCCACTCAGCTCATGCAGAAGTGCGAGGGCTAAGTCCAGATACTGAGTATTTCTATCGCTGGCATATTGGCGGTATCACCAGCTCGATTGGCCGAACTAAAACTGCACCTGCGGCGCACACCGACAATCAGGAGTTTCGCTTTGCCATTGCTTCTTGCCAGCAATATGAGCATGGCTTTTTCACCGCCTACGATCACATGGCAGCGGAAGAATTTGATCTCATTACACATTTAGGTGACTACATTTACGAGAGAAGTTGGGGCGATGTTCGCGTGAGAGCCCACGAGGGCCCAGAAATAATCGATTTAAGCGATTATCGAGCCCGCTACGCCACTTACAAGTCAGACTCTGACTTACAGGCAGCTCATGCATCAGCACCATGGGCTGTAACCTGGGACGATCATGAGGTAGACAATAATTATGCAGCAGACATTGGCGAGGATGATCAAACTCCTGAGCAACTCTTACTCCGGCGCTCCGCCGCTTACCAAGCCTTCTACGAATTTATGCCGATTCGATTGCCAATTGGCCGCCAAGGGCCATCCATGCCAATCCACCGCCGGCTACGCTTTGGCAACCTATTGGAGATGAATGTGCTAGACACTCGCCAATATAGAAGCGACCAAGCCTGTGGCGACGGCAGAAAACCTAGCTGTGCTGCTCATCAGGATCCAAGCAGGACTCTCTTGGGCTCGGCCCAGAAGCGGTGGTTAAAGGAAAGCTTGGCCAGCGCTGACGCAACCTGGAATGTTTTGGCTCAACAAATAATGATGGCGAGCTTAAGATCTGTGAATGACTCTGGTGAGGAGCTATGGCCCATGGATATTTGGGATGGCTACCCCTATGAACGCCAAGAAATTCTCGAGCACTTTGATCAGGTAGGAACACCTAATCCTGTAGTGCTCACCGGCGACATTCACTCCAATTGGGCTGCTGATCTAAAGCTTGATTTTGATAATCAGTCCTCTAAGACGGTTGGTTCGGAATTCGTTGGCACCTCGATAACCTCCGGCGGTGATGGTGCAGATATGACCGATTACGGCAGGGCCCTGTTGACTAACAATCCTCATGTGAAGTTTTACAACTCACAGCGCGGCTATATTGCTGCAACAGTCACCCCGACTCTTTGGCGGTCTGACTACAAAGTTTTGCAGAAAATAACTGAAGCAGGCGCCCCCATAAGCACACGCAAAACTTTTGTTGTTGAAGCAGGAAAACCAGGCGTTCAAGAAGCATAGGATTTAGCTTTAAAAGCCATGAAACACCGCTTATTATCGGTGCCGGGCAATTGCGCTGACACCGGTAATGGCACACTTATCATTCAAGCTCTACTTAAGCGAAGACAGTGAAATGACAACAGCAAAGGAATTGATCACCGGGCAATTATTAGCAACACAATCAATAGCAAAGCAGCTATTGGGCATTGCGCTGTTAAGCGCCTGTGTCCAAAATACCATTCAGGCACAGACCGATAATTTTGCCTGGCATGCCGGCGACCATCATATTCATAGCCGCTATAGCGTAGGCTGGGATAGAACTGTCGAACCGCCCGCTCCAATCAAAGGTGGCGACGCCATCTACCCTACTCCCATGAATGCACTCATGGCCAAATATTTTGGCTTGAGCTGGATGGTGACAACGGACCATGGCGGCCCAGGCCACAGCAAAGTTAACTTTGAACTGGCCTATCCCGAACTCCTAAAGTCCCGCCTCGTGGTACCCGACCTTTTGCAATTCTATGGAATGGAGTTTGATACCCCAGGTGCCGATCATTCCAGCTTAATCATTCCTTTCACTGACGATGAAGCCGCTAGACTTTTCGAAATCGAATCAAATTTTGCCAAACGCGAACCTTGGCCTGCAGACCCAAGCTGGGACAGTGAACCTAAAATGCTACTCGCTTTACAGGCGATGGCCAAGCTTGCAGTGCCGCCCCTGCTTATTGCCAATCATCCATCGAGGTCGGCGACGGAGCTCGGCGTCTACGGACTGGACTCACCCACGGAACTGCGCCGCTGGAACAATACCGCCCCCAACATCGCTATTGGAATGGCAGGCGCGCCAGGCCACCAAGCCTCAACCTTAAACCCCGATGGATCACTAGACCCAGAGGGATTTCGAGGCGGCTATAGAAGGCATCCAACTTACGGTGGCTTTGATCAGTTTACTGCCAAGGTTGGTGGGTTCTGGGATTCTATGATCGGGGAAGGCAGAGACTGGTGGATCACCGCAAACTCTGATTCCCATGTGCACTACACCGAGGGTGGATCTGACTTTTGGCCTGGCGAGTATTCAAAAACCTATGTTTGGTCAGAAAATAATTACGATTCGGTGATGACAGGAATTCGCAGTGGCAACGTGTTCGTCACCACCGGAGATTTAATAAACGAGCTTTATATTAGCGTCAGCGCAAATGAATTAACGAGCGCATCTATCGGCGACACTATCGAAGCAACGCTGGGCAAAGAACTCAACGTAACTATCCGCTTTCAAGATCCTAGCTCCGCTAATTTTAACGGCGACAATCCTGAGGTCACTCGAGTGGACCTCATCTTGGGGAAAATAACAGGCGCTGCTTCCGACTTGAGCACAGACACTAACTCGAGCACGCAGGTTATCGCCCGTTTTACTGAGGCACAGTGGAAACAAAATGGGACTTACAAGGAAGTCAGCTACCGACTGCCGGCTTTAGACGCGGACAGCTATATTCGTGTTCGCGGCACTAACAGCGATGAGTTGGAACCTAGCCCTGACCAGAAAGGTGAATCTCCCTGGACCGGGCTATGGTTTTATTCCAATCCTATCCGCATAGAAATTAAGTGATAGCTATGTCGCTATGTCATTAAGTGGCATAAGGTGAGTAGGAACTAATGCTAAGTTAACTAATCCCTAACCGCGGTGGCTTCGATTTCTACGAACATCAGCGGCGCGCCAAGACGGGCTATTTGAAAGGCTGAGCGTGAAGGTAAATTGGGCTGCTCATCGGTTCCGAAAAACTGGACATAGGCTTCCATGAAGCCAGCGAAGTCCATAATTCCGTCATTGGCAGGATCACCCACTAGAAAGACCTGCAATTTAATCACATCACCCATTTCTAGGCCCATACCCTCGAGATTTTGCTCTATTTTACTAAGCACAGACATCACTTGAGTTTTTGTATCCCCATAATAAGCTGGATTTCCAACCTCAGCGCTGGCATCGGCTGGAGTCGGAGTTGCACCACTCAAAAACACAATATTTCCGCTTGTCACCTCGACCGCCTGGGCAATAGGGAAAGTTGAGTTATTAGGTAAAGGGTAACGTGTCACATCGGCACTGACCGCCGTTATAAACAATGAGCCGAGTGATAAAAATAAAGCTGTTTGTAGATGTTTTAAACGCATGAAAATCTCCCAGATAGGCTTACAGTTAGGTTATGCACCATTCTAGCGCCAAAATACCCTAGAAACCTATTTATCCGACTAACCCGTGTTTATCTCCTTAAGCTGAAGCCATCTTTAATTCGTAATGAACCCGTGTTAAATTTCGCTACTTAACGACAACAATAATCAGAATTAGAGCGGAGAGTTAAATGAAAATCACTTCATTGTGGGCTAACGCAGCTGCAGCATTACTCCTTTGTAGCAACGTTTTTGCGCAAGACACAGGCGTCATCGGGCCGAGCCCCTACGAGTTTATCACCCAGAACTGGATGCAACCCTTTGCCGAAGATGGGTTTACCTGGGGCGGCAATTCCAGCGTCTTTGTGGAATCCAACGATCGAATTTTTCTATTACAGCGCGGTGAAACCGAACTGCCCGACCCTCTCCCCGATAACTACACGAACTTTGCAGGTTCTATGGGCTGGAATGTCTTGCGAGGCCGCGGACGGGTGTGGCGAAACTGTATCTACATCATCAACAGCGATGGTGAGGTTCAGGAAGTATGGGACCAATGGGATCATCTGTTTACAGGAACCGATGGACCCGGACCCCACCGTATTACTCAAAACCCATACGACCCAGAAAAGAAAGTCTGGGTTATTGATGAAACCGGCCACATTATCTATGTGTTTTCAAACGATGGCGAAGATCTGTTAATGACACTCGGTGAAAAAAACGTCGAAGGCAATGATGAAACTCATTATTCACTTCCTCAAGACATCGTTTTTCTGCCGGACGGTAAATTTTTAGTAGGTGATGGTTTAGGTAATAATCATAGAATTGTAGTGAGAAATGCCGATGGTTCTTACCATTCTGAGTTTGGCGAAGCTGGCACTGAACCCCATCAGTTCACTAGCGTGCACAGCATGGCTTTTGGGCCAAATGAAATGTTATATGCGCTGGATCGTGACAATAAGGATGTGAAGGTTTATCAACAAACAGCCGCCAGAGACTCAAGCGCCTACCCTATTTTTGAGTACCAAACTACTTGGGGCGGCCTTGGCTTGCCTCTGGATGTTTATGTAAGCGAGGACAGCGCCTGGGTTACCGATTTGCAACCGCCCAAAGTTGTGCAGTTTAATTTCGATGGTAGCCGCGAATATACTTGGCCTCTACCAACTGAAGGCGCAGATTTCTGGATAGAGATGCACTCAATGTCAATTGATGAAGATGGCAATCTTTACGGCACTGACAATCAAGCAGGCCGGCCTCAAAAGCTTGTACCGAGAAGTGATGCCAACCCTAAACATGTTGTGAAAAAGCAGTATATCCCTCAGTAACCGGCGCATGGCAACGATAATTCGCTAGCCATCACAAAAGCGAAAAAAAGGCGAACTTAAAGTTCGCCTTTTTTTCGCCCTTAATTTTAAAAACACACTTTTTGATCGTATTGATGTTAACGGCTATTAGTGGCAACTATTTCTCAACTTTAAAACCTGACCAAAAACTATGTGCTATACCTAGTTAGAAGAATTCTTTTCTTAATCCACTGACCCCAGAAAAGATTTGATAGGAACACACATCTAATGGAAATTAATAAAGACACGAAAATCTTGGTCGTAGACGACCACTCGAACCAAATGCTAGTGGCCGCGTACTTGAAGAGTGCGAGCTTTTGCCATTCATTTATTAGTAAGCCAAAAGGTGTTAGATGGCTTCACTGCTCTCTCGCAAAAATTAACAAAAGCTCCTCCTATAGTCATGATTTCTGAAACTAATACCGCCAAAGATATTTCCCGAGCCAAAGACCGCCTCTTGGTTACAGACTTAATAATCAAACCTATTAGTCGCGCTGCGCTAACCAAGTTGAGCTCCCTACCAAGGTTATGTGATTATTTTGACCAACATAAAAACGCAAACGTGAATAAGTTAGCCGGTTCTACAAACTAGAAGAGTTATTGCAGCCCCAATTTCGGCTTGTCACTCTGACCGAGGCCGTTGCTACGGCACTAGCAATTGTTAAAGTTGCTGCTAATATCAACGGTCCCATCCGCCACTAAAGACAATCGCTATATGAAAAAGAACAAAGCGGTTTTGAACCCTAATTTTTCACTGCTGGCAGCTGACAACTTAAGTTTTTCAGAAAAACAAATAACTTTACTACAGGCCATTGATCGCTGCGAATCCATTAGTGCCGCAGCCAAGGATATTGGCATTAGTTATAAGACAGCTTGGGATCGCGTGGAATCCATGAACAACCAATCTAGCCAGCCCTTGGTAAAAAGGTCTGTGGGGGGAGCTAAGGGTGGTGGCACAACTCTGACAAAGCTAGGTCAAAATATTGTTTCCGGATTTATCAAAATTAGGCAGGAGCATCAACTCTTCTTAGACAACTTAAGCACCGATGTTTCTTGCGTCACCGATTTTGCAAATTTTTCGCGCAAAAATCGAATGAGGTCCAGCGCTCGAAATCAATTTGGTGGCACCGTTGAGAAAATAACTAGGGGTGCTGTAAACACTGAAATAGAGCTAAAACTAGGTGACTCTCTTACGATTGTAGCCACTATTACAAACGACAGTCAGCGCAATTTAAAACTGAAGAAACATGATTGCGCGACAGCCTTAATAAAATCTTCGTGGATTCTACTAAGTACCGATGTGTCTATAACCACTAGTGCGCGCAATAATATCGTAGGCCGGGTATTGCGCCTCAAAAAAGGCGAAGTGAATAGTGAAGTTGTGATGGACATAGGAAATGAAAAAACACTCTGTGCTATCATTACTAATACCAGTGCTGAACATCTCTGCGTAAAGAAAAACCAAACACTGCTCGCCTTATTCAAAGCTTCGAGCGTGATTTTGCTTACAGACTAACGCGCAACGGCCACAGATTTTATTTGAGCCCAGACCGAACTACCTACCCGCAGCTTTAGCTCTTCGACGGATCGATTTGAAAGCCGAGCAAGCAAGACATCCTCCCCTACTTGTAATTTTAGTAAAGCGATAGCATCGCCATCTTTCAAAATTTCAGAAATGGTAGCCTGCAGCCGATTAAGTATGCTGCTATCTTTGTGATCGCTTAGTGCAATACTGACATCACTTGCCAGCACTCGAACCCGAACATTATCACCAATTTTGTCATTTCCAGCTTTAACCCAAAGCGTGCCACTTTTAAAACTAACGTTAACTAAGCCCCATTTTTCGTTTACCTCGACAACCTTACAGTGCAACACCACACCCCGATTAGAGCCGAGCTCTGATGACAAATTTAATTGAGTAATCACCTCATTCAAAGGCCCCTGTGCTGCAACCTTTCCGTGATTTAAAACCACTAGAAAGTCCGCTAGTCGAGCCACCTCATCATCTGAGTGAGTCACATAGAGAATGGGAATTTGAGATTCGTTTTGCAGCCTCTCCAAATAGGGAAAAAATTCCAACTTCCTTTCACTATCTAGTGAAGCCAATGGCTCATCCATTAATAGCAGCTTAGGCTGTAGTAGTAGCGCCCTTGCTATCGCGACTCGTTGGCGTTCACCACCAGAGAGCTGCGCTGGCGTTGAATTAAGCTGTTCCTGTATCCCCATCAGTTCAATAACTTCCTGTAGATGAGACTCAACTACTTTCTGCTTAGTGTACGTGTGTGCTAACAGCAGGTTTTGACGTGCAGTTAAATGTGCTAACAAGCTCGATTCTTGGAATACAAACCCGATATCTCGCTGATGTGTCGGCACAAACAGTGACTCCGATTGCCAGCACCGCCCACCGACACTCACAAACCCACTGGCGGACTTCTCCAACCCGGCTATGCATCGCAGCAAAGTGGTTTTGCCAGAACCAGACGCGCCATAGATCGCAGTGACGCCACTAAGAGGCAGTGCTAAATCAACGTCGAGTATAAAATCTCGCGCTTTTTTATGCGCGAAATTCAAAGATATCGATATCTGCTCTGATTCGCTCAAACATGTTTTATCAGCTGATTTCGAACCTGGTATAACAGAGGACTCAATCATCTCTTAGCTCCAGACTCATTCCTACTTATAGAGGTGTATACAACCAAAAGTACGCAGAATGAAAATAGGACCATAGCCGCAGAAAGCCAATGAGCCTGAGCATACTCAAGTGATTCGACGTAGTCGTAGATTTGCACTGACACGACTCTCGTTTGGCCTGGAATATTCCCGCCTATCATTAGTACTACGCCAAACTCCCCGACCGTATGCGCAAAACCGAGAATAGATGCGGCTACAAAGCCTGGTTTTGACATTGGAATGGCAACAAAAAAGAACGCCCGCCACGGACTCAGCCTCAATGTTGCCGCTTGTTCCAACGGTCGATCACCGAGAGCTTCAAATGCATTGTGAATTGGCTGCACTACAAAAGGCAGCGAATAAAAAACAGAACCAACAACCAAACCCCAGTATGAGAAAGGTAAAGTTCCTAAACCTAACCAACTTGTAAATTGGCCTATCAATCCGTTAGGCCCCATTGAAATTAATAAGTAAAACCCTAGTACAGTAGGCGGCAAGATCAAGGGCAGTGCTACTAGGGCGCCAACTGGTCCTTTAAGCCAAGATGTCGTCCTCGCTAACCACCACGCTATCGGTGTACCAATCAACAGCAGAATCAGCGTGACGGTTGAGGCTAAGCGCACGGTTAACCAAATTGCAGTGATATCGCCTTGTGTAAACATTATTTTTGTCCTAGGGGGCTCAGTTGGACCAAAGCATCTAGTTGGCCTGCGGCGCCGAGCGCCAAACGCCGATAGCCAAAAGATTCAATTAGTTTGCCAGCTGAATTACTTTTGAGGTAGTCAATGAACGCAAGTGACGCTTTGTTTTGCGCTCCTCGCTTGAGCAGCACGCTGTCTTGAGCTATTGCCTCATGATACTCACTAGGGACAAGCACATAATTTGCCGCTTCCGGGCTATTTTCACCCCCTACTTGAGAGTAAGAAACGAAGCCAATATCAGCATTACCTGTAAAAACAAATTGGTACGTTTGGGATATATTTTCCCCTTGTACGAGCTTGCTATTTACCCGCTCCCAAAGCCCCATCGACTCTAAACTTTGCTTAGCAGCTAAACCGTAAGGTGCTAACCGTGGATTGGCGATGGCAATGACGCGGAAATCTTCATTCAATAGAATTTCTTCTATATTCAAGCTAGCGATAGCTTTGTTGCTCCCTTTATTGCTCCAAAGTGCCAACCGACCAATTGCATAGGTCATTTGTGAGCCGGCTACCCCATAACCGTCTTCAATCAAGCGCGCTGGCTTAACCGAATCTGCTGACAGAAAGATATCGAATGGCGCACCATTGGTTATCTGTGCAAACAAGCGCCCGGAAGACCCGTATACCACTCGCAATTTATGCGGGTTTAAGGCCTCAAATTCTGCTATCAAAGCATTCATCGGCGCAATGAAGTTTGATGCAGCGGCGATAGTGGCCTGTGCAGCTACTGCTCTGCAGCTCCATATCAGAAGACATGGAAGGACAAATAGCTTTATAAAAAGTGATGCTCTTGCTAGCGACATGCAAAACTTACCTCAGGACAACTTAATCAAGCGTTATATAATAGTTTATATAACGAAGATGCTCAAATTTGAAAGCTTTAGCGGCCAACGCAGGTCTTTAAAGGCTATACTAATTAACCTAACAGGTAATATAAAAAGCCTGGCAACGTATCTGGCAAATAAGAAGAACATTATGGAAAAGATAAGCAGAGACAATTTACACCCAGTTCGAACCCTAAATTTGCTATCTGCGCAAGAAATCAAAGGCCTGATGTCATCTGAGCATGAAGTTAAAAACCTGTTTAGAGAATGCGCATTAGCGGTGTTGAATACAGGCAACGACCAAGACGACGTGACTAAGCTGTTGGAAGCCTTTCAGGACTTTGAAATAGAAGTCATCCCTCAGTCTCGCGGCCCTGTAATATCTGTAAAGAATGCACCGGCCTCTGCTTTTGTAGACGGCAATATGATTAGAGGAATTCAAGAACACCTCTTCTCGGTATTACGAGATATCGTCTATGTGAATTATTCCTCCATCGGTAATTACGATCTAGCCAGCAGACGCGGAATAACCGACGCCATATTCGATATATTACGTAATGCAGAAATCGTGAAACCTAACCTAAGACCTGACCTAGTAGTTTGCTGGGGAGGGCACTCGATTAGCAGGACCGAATATGACTTCACTAAAAAAGTTGGTTACCAACTGGGCCTTAGAGGCCTCAACATTGCAACCGGATGCGGGCCTGGGGCCATGAAAGGGCCAATGAAAGGCGCGACTATTGGCCATGCCAAACAGCAGCAAGGCTTGCGGCGGTACATCGGAATTACCGAACCTGGCATTATTGCAGCCGAAGCACCAAACCCTATTGTTACTGAACTGGTGATTTTGCCCGACATAGAAAAGCGCTTAGAAGCATTTGTAAGGCTTGCTCATTGTATTATTGTGTTCCCAGGCGGCGCCGGAACGACAGAAGAATTGCTTTATATCCTTAGCATACTTATGCACGAGCATAACAAAGGTCATCCGTATGGATTAATACTCGCTGCCCCCGAAAAAAGCAGCAAATATTTCCATGTATTAGACCAGTTCATTCAGGACACGCTTGGCGCAGAGGCCACACAGCACTACGAAATTATAGTAGGTGACAGCGAAACGATTGCTCGCGCAGCCAAGAGTCATGTTATTAATGTAAGAAAACATCGCATGAAAAGCGGCGCAGCCTATGGCTTTAATTGGGAGCTTTTCATTCCTTCCGAATTACAGACCCCCTTTCATCCTACCCATGAAAATATGGCAGCACTGGAACTAACTCGAGACATAAGCCCGTATCAGCTGGCTTCAAACCTGAGAAAGGCTTTTTCTGGAATTGTTGCCGGTAATGTTAAATCATTTGGGGTTAAACAAATAAAAGAGCTTGGGCCTTATCAAATGCAAGGCGATCCGGACATCATGCAAAAATTGGAAGACTTACTAGAATCTTTTGTAATTCAGAAACGTATGAAAATTGATTATGTAAATTACACGCCTTGTTGGTCTATTAAAGAATACGCTGGCTCACAATAGAAACTTCTAGTTTAAAAACAATAAACAGAACACAGCACAATCGGAGCGCGGTAGTGACAGATTATTCTCTGCCACACCTCCAAGACAAAAACCCGACTCTATAGCGCAGCGGTAACACTATAATCGAAACTATAAGATTATCGATGGCATCTAGGTGAATGCTGCTAGCTTAGCTTATAGAGCTAAATCACAAGACTTCACTCTGCTGGAATTAATGGTAGCCCTTGCCATAGTGGGACAGCAATTGCAGGTCGCGTTGCCCACATTTCAGCGATATGCTGACACAATCAGATTCTCAGAAGTTATAGTTGCAATCAATACATTGAGAGCCGCCGTCGAAATAGCAACCTCTGGAGGTTTGATTAGCAACATTAATGGCATGTACTCCGGCAGAAACGGCATTGTTAATTTTGAATTCGGCTTCCCCAAACGAGAGGCCCATATGCACTTTACTGGCATAATTTCTGGTTCAATTTATGCTAGGCGCCCTATCGATGGCAGCCTACCCCAAGAACAAACTTATATACCCAGTGCCGACAATGTTAGCGCCCCAATCCGCCGGCTTCAGGGCGGCAACTGCATGACAGAAGGCTACAGCTAGCTGTGCCAAAACCGTTGCCGAGCTTAAGTTTTACAAGAACCGCCCGTTAGCAGTCACCGCAACTGCAGCGCTCAACTTTGTGGTATGTGCGCAAATTTTGATGGTACCGGTGTTTTTTGCGAAGGCGGTTTAGAGGTCCATGAAAGCCAGCAATTTGTCAGTGCTCAAGCTGTGCAGGCTACTCATGCTGCCTCCACTGCTTTACAATCAAATGCCGAAGAGTTTGTTTATAAACCACCCACCGGAAAAAAATTCGACGCCCGATCTGTTCAACTAACGATCATCTTCGCTTGCACACTAGCTACGGCCGCTGGGCTCTACTTTTACAATCAGCCATCAAGCGCACCACGGGATCCGTTTACCCGTCAGTGCGAACAAGCTATTACGTCATTGCTTGATTGCCTAACCGTATTTAATGAAATAGGCGTAATTTTCGGCAAAGGAAAAAAACCCGAAAGCGGCTGTGAGATACAACAATTCTTTTAAGCCTAATCGACTAGTTGAAAACAGCGATGAAATTCGCGTAATTTACCTAAACTCTTAGAACTATGGTTATAAACCATCTATGTGACCAACAAAAGCCCAGTGCCAGTTGCCGAACTACTCGAGTAAAATTTGCACACGAGCATTAGGCACCGGCCGAGTTTTAACGTTTGTTTTAGATGGCCACAGACACAACTAAGTGCTACTTAGATAAGCCAGCGGCTTCTTCCATTTCTAACCTGCGGGCTCCTGCAAGAATACCAGGCATCGCATAGTTTCCTTCGTGACACGCATATTCATACAACCCATCTTCAGTGGCATAAAAGCTCAGTTCGGCAGTCCAAGGCTGACTGTAAATATTGCTATCTTCTACAGTGAATTGATAAAAAATTTCATTGTCGGAGTAGCGACTAAAGCGTTCTGTAATTTGTCCTGTTTTGGTTATCGGAACCGAACTTTGGCTCAATTGCAGAGGATGAATATTTACAGTTTCCACAACTAGCTGATCATTCTCATACCAACCGACAGAATCTCCGAACCACGGCTCCAATGGAGCTGGCCGCCGATTAGCTCTGGCTTGTTCTGGCGAATCAAAAATTGGAATGATACGAGCATCATGTACCATCTCTGCCAATATCATGACGTAGTCGTCTGTTTGCACAAATTGATAAGTATTGTTGTACAGCGCTCCCATCATGCCAGGTCCAGCCTTATTCCCAAATCCCAACAAACAGCGCTCAGCATTGGGTATCGCTTCGGGGCCTCGAGAGTCGCCGAAACCGGTGGCATAGCGAGAACCAAAGTCGCGTCGGGTGAAGTCATACTTCGGGTCGCTCAACCGCGGTACTTGCCCGTCCTCGGGGTTGACGACATAAGATGTACGAAATTCACCCTTAATTAAGGCCAGATTAGAACCCGGTTCAACCCAGAAATTGTTATAGGCTCGAACGCCAAAGTCATCCGCTGATGCTGATGGCGTGTTGTTAATACCATCCCCTTCATCAAGGCCACCTTCAATCCCGGCTATTGGCGTACTTGCGGCAATAATTAGCGCTTGCTCTGCAGAAACGATAAGCGATTCCACACCGCTCGGACGAGAAAGCTTGGTTAACGACGCATTCGTCCATATCCCCTCTAAGTCGGGTCGCTCTGAGTTCTGAGCTATTGCGGAAGAATAAATCGCTGAAAATACAATCACAGTGGCGCCGATCCGCGCAGCCTTCTTTAACAAGTTGGTCATTCACTACCTCCTGAAGACGTATCCTCCAGTTATATTGTAAGTTCACCCCACTGTTAGGCTGGCCATGCTGGCGCGGCACTCGTATAGGATATTAATAATCTCGACTCAATTTCTGCCCATTACCTACTAAGCATGAAACACACAGTCTAGTAGCCACACTGTGCTTTGTAGCTACAGCCCCGATCTTATAGTATTTTCAGGCTTCATGTAGATAATTAGAATGATAGGTATGTGGCAACCTGAGCTTAGTTTATCATTTAGGCCAAAATGAATTAGCATCCTGATACTGTTAAATCACTATTATGCAGGTTTAAATTAGCTTCTATAAAAAATACAGTAACCTTATAAGCTCTTAGGAGGTGCTCGTGAAAAGTATTGATCAAAAGACACACTTTGCTCACTGCCAAAGCTTTAAAGGCTTGAGTCGAAGAACATTCATTCTGGGGCTCTCAGCGGCACCGTTGATACACTCGCTTAGTCTTAGCGGCAGTGCTGCCATTGATTTTGATAAAAACAACATCAAAGCACTCACCTTCGACGTGTTTGGTACCGTGGTGGATTGGAGAGGTTCGATTATCCGAGAAGGTCAGCTGCTTTCCTCTAGAAAAGGCTATGGCGTTAACGCAGGCAAAGCTGGCCGGGGTGAAGTTGATTCCGATAATGTTGAGTCGGATAAAGCGCAGTGGGATAAAGTTGACTGGGGCACCTTTGCTGACGCCTGGCGCGCAGGTTATGGACCCGCCATGAACAAAGTGCGCACCGGAGAAATACCCTGGACAACTATCGATGTCTTGCATCGGCTTATCCTAGATCAGCTTATAATAAAGTTTAGCCTACCCAATTTATCGGAAGCTGAGCGCACTAACTTCAATAGAGTCTGGCACAGACTAAGCCCATGGCAGGATACCGTCGCTGGTCTTCAAAGATTAAAATCTCACTACATTATTACCACCTTATCCAATGGTAATGTGTCACTACTCACCAATATGTCGAAAAATGCAGGTCTTCCCTGGGATGCCGTTTTATCAGCCGAACTTGCCGGCCACTACAAGCCCCATCCAAGAGCCTACCTGAAAGCAGCAGAACTGTTAGATCTAGAGCCACGGCAAATATTAATGGTGGCAACTCATCCAAGTGATTTACGAGCAGCAGCCGAAACGGGTTTACGCACCGCGTATGTAATCAGGCCCCTAGAGAGAGGCCCGAACAAGCCGGTTAATAGAAACCCGAAAGGCGATTTTGATATCGTCGCTGAGGATTTCCTCGATCTAGCTCAGCAAATGGGTGTCTAAACAACATAATGCGCAAGTATTGAGGCATTACACTCGAGAGATGCCTCTTAGTAAGATCTGCGCTTAACGTCCTGTTCCTGCCAATACCATTGCCCATAACGGCGTTTTTTCGTGCTCAGTGGTGCAGCCGTCCCTGATCCCTACCTCCTGCGTTAATCTTCTCAGTTTACCCCAGTCATTCCCCCCGCTGTTTATCCCCCACCCCTGCTAGAACCACTAGGTCTATTACAAATTGTTATACTTTAAGACCCCAAAATTGTTTTTCTAACCCTTAGTTGTGTGCATACTGCGCCTCATGCCCTGCGGTAGCTTATTGGGTGCACTAAGAGGCTTGATCGGAACAGGCATCTAGAAAAATAATAGCGGAGCCCAAATTCAATGAAAGCAGTATTTTCCTCACGTAAATTAGGTCTAGCCATTGGCCTGGCTGGAATCTTTATAGCAAGCTTAAGCCCCTTAGCATTAGCTCAAAGCCAACCCACCACATCAGATGACTCCACCGTTACCTACCCTGCTAGCTTCTTTGCCCAATTCCAGCCTTATTCTGTCAACGATATGTTGATTCGTATTCCAGGCATCAACCTCGCCCTTGGCGGAGGCGGTGCCGGCAGCGCAGACGGCAATCGCCGCGGACTGGGCGCTGGCGGTGATCAGGTGCTCATCAACGGACGCCGCATAGCCGGTAAAGGCAACGAGGGTAATCAGCAGCTTTCACGGATTCCTGCCACCGAAGTGCAGTATATTGAAATCATTCGCGGCACCTCGGGCGATCTGGACGTACGCGGTGGTACTCAGGTTATCAATATTGTGCTGCTGGAAGCTGAGTCCAGCGCCTCCTATGCCTATGAAGTCAATATGGACCGCTATCAAGATGGCAAATATCAACCTGGCGGGAAATTTTCTGCAACCGGCCAAAATGGCGGCTTTAACTTTTTTCTCAGTGCCGAGCTTGAGCCTCGCTGGGAATTTCGAGAGGGTTTTGAAACCAGCTTCAATTTAGATAACTCTCGCAACGAAACGATAGATAGAAACCAAGGTCAAGACGCCTGGCCCACGGCGTTTGCAGCAAACTTAGGCTATGAGTTTAACGAGCGCAATATTGCCAACTTGAACTTTCAGCTCACCAATAACGATTTCACTTCCTACGCCGATCGCATCATCACCAACTTTCGGCTAGACCCAGCCACTGTCAACGTAGAGCGTGATGAAATCCCAACAGAAGATAACTCTTGGGAAATTGGTGGCGACTACATGCATGTGTTTAAAAATGGCAGTCGCTGGCGAACGCTGTTTATTGTCAACGAAGATGAAACCGATGAACTGCGTGATCGCCTTCAGATTGATGGCGCTGCTGTCACTAAAGATTTATTCCTCGCCAATTATATGAATACTCAAGAACGTATTATCCGCTCATCCTATGTGTTTGATCTTAGTTACTCGCTCTCCTTGGAGGCTGGTGTCGAACGAGCGCAAACTATATTAGATACGTCTTTGCAGCTTGGCCTTATGGGCACCGATGCAGATACCCTGCCAGGTGACCCACGCTTTGGTGGTCTATCCCCTGTCACCGATGCCAATGGCACAGTAGAAGAACTGCGCTATGAGTATTTTGCCATCAACAACTGGCAAATCAATGACCGCATGAGCTTGGAGACAACCCTGCTGTTTGAAGAAAGTGAAATCTCTCAATCCGGTGACATATCAAGGTCCCGCAGCTTCACTTTTTTTAGACCCAGAATCGATTACCGGTTTGATATTACGCCTTCAATCCAGCTTCGAACTACGATAGAGAAAGATGTGGCTCAGCTCAGTTTTTCTGACTTTACCGCTAGCATCGACTCTTCGGACGATGAGCAGAATGCCTTCGAAGGCAACGCTGATCTCCGCCAGAGGCAGTCTTGGCGCTATTCGACTAACTTAGAATACCGCCTACCTAATGACGCCGGTGTGCTCAGCGGCAACCTGTTCTATAACGATTTTGATGACCTTATCGACAACGTGGATGTGTCAACAGACACTCAAATTTTGGGGGCTAGAGGCAATATCGGCACTGGCGAACAATACGGTATCAACCTGAATAGCAGTATACGCCTGCTGATGTTTAATCAGCCCAATATGCTTTTTACTGCAGGTTTGAATATTGAAGAGTCCAGCCTTACCGACCCATTTTTAAACATTGAACGTGAACGTTCAATGCGCGGCGGTGGCAGTCAATACAGTTTCGGCTTTCGCCATGACATACCTTCGCTCAATAATATGAACTGGGGATTTAACTATCGTCGTGAGTTTTATAACGATTTCAAAGTATTCGATGTCGATAAGATAGAACGCTATCCAAAATTCGGCTCTATCTCCAGCTGGGCTGAAATTCAAGCATGGGGCGGTTTGGTATACCGCTTCGAATACCGAGACGCACGGGATCGCTGCCGCATTCGTACTCGCTACATCAATGGCACAATTGCGAACGGGCAGATTGACGAGATTGAAGACTCCTGTTCCGATGCTGGGCCAGTTCTAGCCCTCAAGATACGTGGCACATTCTGACTTCGCAAATAGCCAAAAACTAAGCAGCCAATGCTTGCACTAGGAAAAGGAGCGACGCCCCTGTTCCTAGTGATTCGCGCTATGCTTAAACATAAAGTCATGTGAGAAGATCGCGCTTCTTTTTTATTCTCTCTCGGTCTTTTTTCCCTCTCAAAAAAGCCGCGACTTTCTTAAAAATCGGTCAATAGATTGTTTGCTACGCTCACTAAACATATGCATGCCTTTATGGTGAATGGAATGCGCAGCTATCGCGGGCGCTAAATAATGGGCAGATTAATGACACCAACAGGGCTGCACAAAATTCTAAAACCAGTAATTACAATTGAGCTATGTTGCTTTTGTGTAAGCCATTCCCTGAAAAGCCATGCGCAAGATAATTCAGTCTCCGAACAAGTTGTTGACACATCTGCCTTCAAATCCCTGCGCGGTAAAAGCAGACTCAGCACTGGTAATGGATGGCATATTAGATGTCCCTCAGTGGCAAGAAGCACATAAGGCTACTGACTTCCGCCAGACACGTCCTGGCCGCGGTGCCGAGCCGTCAGAGCCCACTGAGCTATATGTTGCTTATACAGAAGATAGACTGTATGTCGCCGCTAGAATGTATGACAGAGACCTAGAGCAAATTTCCGCGCCCCGCATTCGCCATGGGCAAGGCCCGCCCTTTGATGATCGCTTGGTAGTGATACTCGACCCATTTAACCAAAGCCGGACCGGATATCGCTTTGAGACCAATATCTAGAGTGTGCGCCACGATGCGCTATATCAAAGCACAACGTCTTTTCAACTCAATTGGAATACTACGGCACACCGCAACTGGCGTCGAAGACAACAACCCGATTCAATTTTTTCCCGAAAAACGTTAGTTTTACGACTTAAGCCTTAAGTTTCGCTATAGATTTAGATTCTGATTGACAAAAAGCATGAAGTAGCGCCAGATGCGCACCCAGCAAGTTGGTCTAGGGGGCTGCTTGTTTGCCCTTTTATCAGACCACCTACAAACTAACATTAGTTCCTGATAAGTCTTAGGGCACAGACTGCGGTCCATTTATATATACGAGCAAAAGCACATGAGCGATAGCCCAGTTGATACAGATTTAGAAATACCCGATGGCCACCAGCTAATCGAATTGACAAGAGAGCCCATAGAACTTTACAAAGTGCTGAAATTCGAGAACGCAGTCGGCTCTGGCGGAGAAGCCAAAATGGTAATCGGCTCTGGCCTCGTTTTGGTAAATGGACTCGTTGAGACTCAAAAGCGCAAGAAAATTTCAACCGGAGACACAATTGAGTTTGAGGAAAACAAGTATTTTATCAAGCTCTCATCGGCGGCTCAAAGCTCTGTCCCAAGGAGACCTAAAAAAATCAATCCTGCCAAAATAAACACAGCGTCTAGAAAACCTATTACTGCTCTGCGCAAAGAAGGAAAGAAATAATGACTGGAAATGACTGTTTACGACGCATTCGTTACATACTAGATCTAGATGACCGAAAAATGATTAGTGTTTTTGCTGAGGCGCAGCACACAGTTACTAGAGAGCAGATCAGCGCCTGGCTTAAAAAAGATGATGACCCTGATTATCAGTTATGCAACGACACTGTGTTCGCGTTATTCCTTAACGGGCTAATCAACTTGAAGCGCGGTAAAAAAGATGGTGTTCAACCTGATCCTGAAAAAAGGCTAACCAACAACACAATATTTAGAAAGTTGAAAATTGCTTTTAACCTTCAAGCAGAAGAAATATTGTCAATACTGGCATTGGCCGATCT
>Ga0208414_1000744_pt1 | contig 28976 bp, 25 predicted proteins | sample AntAceMetag02UKE_FD_184770 | JGI IMG/M metagenome (GOLD analysis project Ga0208414, IMG submission 184770) | Saline lake microbial communities from Ace Lake, Antarctica - Antarctic Ace Lake Metagenome 02UKE (SPAdes) (version 2) | ecosystem: Environmental > Aquatic > Non-marine Saline and... | reverse complement strand
AGTTTCGCCGTATCGCGACCCGATACGAGAAACACGCTTTCACCTTTCTAGCCATGATTCATATCGTCTCCGCTTTCATTTCGGCTCGAAATTAGTGAACAGCTCCTAGGTAAAATGCCCTAGAGGGTATTAATACTAGGCCTATTTTTACCCGTTTACGTAGTTATTACTACGTGATTATGTAAAAAATCCAAAATCCTTAAGCCAAACATTTGCAGTATCGGCCGATTCGTTAATTTCTGCGTCAGATATTGGACGACTTCGCAGCCCAATTTGGTCATGAAAGAACCAAAGCGTGTCTCCGCGAAGATGGACTCCGAGTGCGGTCTGGCACCCGCCCTCAAGGGCCGACTGAAAAGCTCTTTCGAGCTGAACAGCGCGAGCTGTTTCGCTATCAAAGCAATTTCTTAAATGACTAAGTGTCCCCACCTTGGCTTGGATTGCGATCGCCGCTTGGCCGACGGCTGGAACCATTGTCTCAAAGCCTAAAACTCTCATCTCGAGACCAGGCCATTCCCCTATCCCTAGGCGCTGCATTCCGGCGGCGGCCAGCACTGTCGCATCGGCGACACCATCCTGGGCTATCTTTCTTAAGCGGGTATCCACATTCCCTCTGATTTCCGTAAATTCAGCATCGGGGAACAGCATGGAGAGTTGAAGACGGCGACGAGGACTGCTGGTCGCGATCGTTCGAGGCGAATCGATTCCCGTTCGAACAACCAGAACGTCCCGCGGGTCCGCCCGCGGAAGGTAACCTAGAATCTCTAGGCCGTCGGGTTGCTCTCCGGGCAGGTCTTTTGCGCTGTGAACCGCAATGTCAGCCTTTCCCGAGAGTAAGGCGTCTTCGAGTTCCTTGGTGAAAAGCCCCTTCCCCCCCTGCTTCTCCAACGACCAGGCTGCCTGACGGTCGCCAGTCGTGACCACTTTCAACAACTCAACCTCATCCCCGGCCGTTTTCCGGATTTTGGCGGCAACTAGATTACTTTGAGCGAGAGCAAGTGGGCTTTTTCGCGTGGCGAGCGTAATTGTGGACATCAGATGGAGGCGTTGAGGTTCTACTAAATAGAAAGGCCATGGAGATTCGAAGGATACCCTTCGACCTACTCCATGGCCTTAAAAATTCTAAACTAAATTCAGGATTAGTAGCTCGCCGCTACTCCGGAAATATTTTTCTTCGCCATCCAAGGCATCATTCCACGGAGGCGGGTGCCTGTCTTCTCGATTTGATGGTTTTGCCCGGCCTTGAGCAGCTTGTTGTAATTCTTCAAGCCACCCTTGTATTCGGCGACCCACTGCTTGGTGAATTTGCCGGATTGGATCTCCGTGAGAATCTTCTTCATCTCAACCTTAGTCTTCGCATTGATCACGCGAGGCCCGCGGGTGATGTCGCCAAACTTGGCCGTCTCGGAGATGGAAAAACGCATTCCAGCAATGCCGGACTCATACATGAGGTCGCAGATGAGTTTCAGCTCATGTAAACACTCGAAATAGGCCATTTCGGGCTGATAACCCGCTTCAACCAGAGTTTCGAAGCCTGCTTGCACCAGAGCGCTTGCTCCGCCGCAAAGCACGGCTTGTTCACCGAAGAGATCGGTTTCGGTCTCTTCCTTGAAGGTCGTTTGAAGCACACCAGCGCGGGTGGATCCGATGCCTTTCGCCCATGCGAGGGCTGTTTTCTTGGCCTTACGGGACTTGTTTTGCTCCACGGCGATCAGCGCAGGCATTCCTTTACCCTCCTGATAGAGGCGACGAACCATGTGCCCGGGGCCCTTAGGCGCGACCATGATACAGTCGATTTCCTCGGGGAGTTTGATCAGTCCGAAGTGGACGGCCAACCCGTGAGAGAACAGCAGCGTCTTACCCTTGGCCAGATTTGGAGCAATATCTTGCTCGTAGATGTCCGCCTGCTTCATGTCAGGCAACGCGACCATGATCACATCAGCTTGTTTCACCGCTTCCGCGGTCGCAACGACCTTGAATCCGTGCTTCTTGGCGACAGCAGCGGACTTGGATCCTTTATAGAGGCCGATGATTACGTTTACGCCTGAGTCTTTCAGGTTCAACGCATGGGCGTGGCCTTGTGAGCCGTAGCCGAGGACGGCGATTATTTTGTTTTTGAACACGCCGAGGTCGGCGTCTTTGTCGGTATATACTTTGGCGGGCATGATATTAGGGAAATTTGTGAGGGGTTAGATTCTAACGAGTGAGGGCCAGATGACCCGTTCGAGCGAGTTCGACGATACCAAAGGGCTCGAGTAGGCCGAGAAATGCAGCCACTTTGCCCTCGTCGCCGGTGCTTTCGATAATCACGTCTGATTGACTGACATTAACGATTTTCGCCCGAAAGATGTCACAGATCTGCATGATCTCTGATCGGGTTTGAGCCGTGGCCGTCACTTTCACGAGAATCAGTTCGCGTCCGACAGACTGGCCCTCCTTGAAGTCGGTGACTTCGACCACGTTGATCAGTTTTCGAAGCTGTTTGATGGCGAGGTCCAACGACGAATCGTCTCCCTTCAATACGACAGTGATACGGGAAAGTGCCGCATCGTGGGTCGGAGCCACGTTGAGTGAGTCGATGTTGAAGCCTCGTCCGGAAAACATACCGGAAACGCGGGCAAGAACGCCGAATTTGTTTTCAACGAGGACGGAGATCGTGTGTCGCATTAGCGCTAGGTGCTGATTAAAAAGAAAGATTATCGAAAACTGAAACGGCTTCCGTTCTTCCTGCGCAGTAAGTGCGAGGAAGGCTGGTAGACGCCGAGGGACTCGAACCCCCGACCCTCTCGGTGTAAACGAGATGCTCTAACCAACTGAGCTAGGCGTCCATGCCGAAGGGCAATAAAAGTAGTTTCGATCAGCGGCTGACAAGGGTTTATTTCGGACTTGTGAATGAAGTAGGCAAATCAGCGATCAGCTTAGATCGATTTCGGCTGCAACCAACCTTCCTGAATCATCAGTTCCGCATTTTGCACGGCGTTCAGTGCCGCCCCTTTCCAGAGATTGTCGCCACTCACCCAAAAAGAGAGCCCGTTGTCTAATGCGGTGTCTTTCCGGATCCGGCCCACCCCACACTTTACCTTTTCTGCAAATTCCAGCGGCGTCGGATATCGTAGTGCCGCGGGCTCATCGACGAGTTCCGCTCCCGAGAAATTCGCTACCGCCTCTTTGGCGCCTGCCACGTCGACGGGACGCTCAAATTCGGCGCTCACGGAAATTGAGTGAGCCCGCACGACCGGAACGCGCACACAGGTCGCCGACACCCTAAGATCGGGCAGTCCCATTATCTTTCGCGATTCTTGGGCCATTTTTGTCTCTTCACCGGTGTAACCGTCTTCTCCAAAAGTATCCACCTGAGGGATGCAGTTATAGGCAATTTGGTAAGGGTAGACTTTCTTGGTCACCGGATCGCCGTGCACGGAGGCCAGCACTTGCGCCTCTAGTTCTCTCACCGCATCCGCTCCCGTCCCCGAAACGGATTGGTAGGTAGAAACGAAGATTCGCTTCAGGCCGAACGCCTGATGCAGCGGCCACAATCCCATTAACATCACCGCCGTGGAACAGTTCGGGTTCGCGATGATTCCCTGGTGAGACTTAAGTTGTTTCGGGTTAATTTCCGGAATCACGAGCGGAACGTCGTTCTCCATCCGTAATTCCGAACTCTTATCGATCACGACGCAACCCGATGCGACCGCGTCCTTCGCCAATGCTCGAGTCACGCTCCCACCAGCCGCGAAAAAAGCCACATCGACGCCTTCGAACGCTCCGGCTTTGGCCTCCTCCACCGTGTAAGTTTTACCTCCCGCCTCAATTGTTTTGCCGGCAGATCGCGCCGAAGCGAACAGCCGCAAACGGCCGAACGGAAAATTTCGCAGGTGCAGCAACCGCACCAGCTCTTGACCGACCGCACCCGTGGCGCCGACGATACCTACTGTATAACTCGATGAATTTACCATGAAATCTCCTTGGGAACTGGCCATGCAAAGTGGCGAAACGCTCGGCATCAAGCCCGCAGAACGACTTCTGCATGTCAGCATCTCTGATCAGACGCTTTTGTTGATCGAACACGGTCAAATCACGGGCACCTTTAAGGTCTCCTCTTCGCTACGCCCTCCCTCCAATGCCAAAAATTCACTGGGAACTCCTCGGGGACTCCATCTGATCGCCGAACGTATCGGCACCGGACAACCCCCCGGCATGGTTTTCAAGGGACGGGTTGCGACCGGTCACCACTTCTCGGAATTGAGTGACGACGAGAATCAGCGGAACCTGATCACGACCCGAATTCTTTGGCTGAAGGGGCTGGAGCCAGGCTACAACTTGGGCGGTCAGGTTGATTCCTATGCACGTTACATTTACGTCCACGGCACCAATCACGAAAACCTCATCGGCAGTCCTGCCAGTGGAGGCTGTGTTCAGCTCACCAATCTCGAAATGCTCACTCTATTCGAGCAAGTCCGAGTCGGCGATTGGGTCAATATCGTCAATTGACCACTTGGGGCGCCCTGTCCCGCTCATACCAAGCCGGTTCAGTCTCCGGAATTTTACTGTCGATCCCCATTGCCATCGAAACCGTAGATTCACCGCCACCTTCGGCGATTTTCACGCGGTCGCCCTCGCGAAAATAACCGTCTGCAGCGTTCTGCACGATTTCAATCATTCGCCCATCATCCATGCGCAGAGTGATGCGTTGGCCATCCTGACGGGTCGCTACCTCCTCTACCGCCTGCCCGATCACTGCACCTGCTACGGCGCCAACGGCGCCCGCCACAAGTCCTCCGGTATCATATCTTCCTTGGGAAGCCGCGACTCCCCCTAGCCCGCCGCCGCCCATTTGACCGAGATTGGTCTTTTGTCCCTCGATTCCCACCGGCTCAGAGCTCACGACCGTCCCCATCGATAATGATCTCGCCACGCCCACTTGAGATTGCGGCACCATGGACGTAGAGGCCGGGAAGGTGCAGCCGCCAAAGAAACCCGATAGACTCACTCCCAGACTAAAAATAACCGCCAATTTTTTCATATCAAAACAAGATTGAGTTCTCCCTAATCAAAGCCACGTGGATTCTTTCGATTCGCTTAAACTGTGCTGACCGGCCGGTTAATTCATGGCGATTCTCACCAATGCACTGCCAGGCCCATGGGCCACTTGCACTCGATCACCTTGGCGGAATAAGCCGTGAGAACTCTCCTGGGTGATCATGACGGTTCGGCCGCTATCCATTCGGATCGTAATTTCCTGACCATCTTCTCGAGTAGCAACTTCCTCCACCGCCTGCCCCGCGACTGCGCCGACGACCGCCGCCCCGGCTTGAGCGATCAGCTTACCCGCATTTCGATCACCTCCGGGAGACGCTGCCGCCCCGCCCACCGCCGCACCACCGAAGGTGCCAAGATTTGTTTTTTGCCCCTCCAGCGCCACCGATCTCACCGCGACGACCGTGCCGAGATCCAGCGAATGCATCACCCCCGCCTGACTTGACGGCACCAACGTCTTTGCCGAAGGAAAACTGCAACCAGCTAGTCCGAGTGCGAAGAAGATAACCGACAGCCAGGATAAATAACGTATTTTCATAGGGGGTAGGTGAACGGCAAATACGACCTCAACCCGTCCCTTTCTGTTCCATGCTGACTACTGATTTTTTCCCAGCAACAAACGCAATGAATTCAGGCAGACCACGACCGTGCTGCCCTCATGTGCCGCGACACCGATGCCGAGCGGAACGACCCCGGCCACCGAAGCGATCGCCATCACCACTACCACACCCAAGGAGATTGCCAGGTTCTGCTTGATCACCGTTTTGGCGCGGCGACTGAGTCGTATCGCGGCGAGCACATTCTCAATTCGATCCTCCATCAAAATCACCTCGGCCTGCTCCAGCGCCGCATCACTTCCTCTCGCGCCCATCGCGATGCTGACGTCCGCCGCCGCGAGACTCGGCGCGTCGTTAACGCCATCTCCCACCATCGCCACCCGATGCCCCGACGACTTGAGCTCGACGATCGCCTGCACCTTTTCCTCGGGCGACAATCCTGCTCGGGTCTCATCGAGGCCGAGTTCCTTCGCCACTTTTTCGGCGGTCTGACGGCGGTCGCCAGTCAACATCACCGTGCGAATGCCTAATGATTTTAGCTTCTCCAGCACGCCGCGAGATTCCGCGCGCAGTTCATCGCGCAACAAAACCCGCCCCACCACCGTATCGCTGATTAACCAAATTTCCGCCAATTCAGGCGGTGCCGTCGGCACGTCCTTCAGCCATTCCGCAAACGGTCCATCATCGAGCAACTCCCTTCGGCCCAGCAGCACGCGACTTTGGCCAAACCTTCCGCGCACCCCCTGCCCAGTGATCGAGTCAAATTCTTCCACTTCGCGTTCCCGCACACCTTGTTTCCGCGCATCCCGCACGATCGCTCGAGCGATGGGATGCTGCGAATTTGCTTCCAGCGCGTAAGCCAGCTCCCGCACTTCCTGTTCCTTGCCTTCGGGGAAACTCTCGTAGTTTTGCACCGTCAATTCTCCCGTCGTCAACGTCCCCGTCTTATCCAAAGCGATCGTCTTAACTTCCGCCAAGTTCTCGATCGCCGCCCCGCCGCGGAAGAGCACTCCATGCTTCGCCCCCCACGCAATGGCGGCTAAAACCGCCGAGGGAATCGACAAGACCAAGGCGCACGGACTCATCACGACCAGCAAGGTCATCGCGCGATAAAATGCCGACGTCCCCGCTTCGGTGTTCGTAAACGGGCGCACCCCAAAACCGAGCCACCACACGCCAAACATGACCGCGCACGTGGCCAAAACGACTAATGTGTAGCGCCCGCCAAACTTGTCTGTGAATCGCTCACTGGGTGCCCTCAATTTCTGCGCAGTCCGAATCAGACGGATGATTTTCTGCAAAGTGCTCTCCGCCGGCAGTCGCTCCACTTCGTAAACCACGACCCCCCACAGATTGAGCGTGCCACTAAACACTTCGTCACCGGCTGATTTTTCGACCGGGACCGACTCCCCGGTCAAAGTCGCCTCATCACTCGCGCTCTTCCCTTTCTTCACTTTGCCATCTGCCGGGTAAGCGGCCCCCGGCTGCACTTTCACCAGATCTCCCACCACCAACTCGTCCACCGCGATCTCCTCTTCCCGCCCATTCTCATCCAAGCGCAACGCCTGCTTGGGCGCCGACTTCAATAACGAGTCAACCGCCCGGTGCGTGCGATCCATGGCATACGCCTCCATCGCCCCCGACGCCGAAAATAGAAACAGGAGCAACACCGCCTCTTGCCACGCGCCGATACTCACCGCGCCCACCGCCACCGCCAACATCAGGAAGTGAATGTCTAACTGCCCGCGCCGTATGTTGGCCCACGAATCAATCGCGGCATCCCAGCCACCCGCGATCAATGCCACCGCGGCGAGCCCCAAACCGAGCCAGCCGGGCCCGATCCCTCCCGCGACCACGATCCATCCGGCCAGTCCAAATACGCCGCACCCCCCAGCCAATTTTGCCAAGAACCGCCAATCCTCGTGATCATGGTCATCTGATTCTTCGACGTTCTCCGGCCAAGAAAATTCCCGCCAAGTCCAAAATTTCGGCGCCGTCTCACAAGTCGGCGCGGCAAGTTCGGTTTTTCCACCATTTTGCCTGAGCGTAAATCCTGCCGGTGCCACGCCGACCTGCCCGACGTCCACCGGACCAAACTTCTCTTCGATCGCGGCCAAAGCCTCGTTCAGTCGCTCCTGTAGCAGCACCTCGTCCACGTGGCCCAAAGTCGCCACTTCCACCTTGCGTCCAGCCGCATCAATTCTGACGGCTTCAAGCCCCGGCGTTGATCTCAAAAACTGAGCCAGCGTGTGGGGCCAAGTTTGAATTTTAGCATCCGATGGCATAGATCGGGAAATTACCTAAACGCGAGTTCGCCGCAAATCCGAATTGCACCAGTGCCTGCTCGTCCGAATCGTGCCCCCACTGCGGCTTTCGCCGTCTTTCCCTCATGATCGGCCTTTCTGACCAAAACGACGCGCTCCCTCCTCCCGCCCCTCACTCGCGGGCTCCTGAGCTCACGCCTGTTCTGTTCTCCGAGACCGGCGTTCTCACGACCAACCTCGGTCTCGAACACCGCCCCCAACAAGAGTCCATGGCTCGCGGCGTGGCCGCCTCCATGGCCGCCGATGAATCCTTGATTTTCGAGGCCGGCACCGGCGTCGGTAAATCTCTCGCCTACTTGCTCCCGGGCATCATCCAAGCCGTTGACCAGAGCCGCCAGCTCATCGTCTCCACCCACACGATCGCCCTGCAAGAGCAGCTCAACGACAAGGATCTCCCCCTCTGCCGCCGCGTTTTCTCCGCCGCGGAATCCGTCGAACGCTACGCCGATTTCAAATCCGCCGTCCTCGTCGGCAAAGGCAACTACCTCTGCACCTCACGACTCGCCTCGGCCCTCCGTGATAAAAACGAACTCATTCCCACCGCCGAGCACACCGAACTCACCCGCATCGCCGTCTGGGCGGAAAAAAGTGCCGACGGCCTGCGCCACGAGCTGACGCCGCCGCCTTCCCTCGATGTTTGGGAACTCGTTAACGCCGATTCCTCTTCCTGTTCGCGGAAATACTGCGATCACGAATCCTGCTTTTACCAACGAGCCCGAGCCCGCCTCCGCTCTGCCCATGTGATAATCGTCAATCACTCGCTCCTTTTTACCCACATCGCCGCCGGCGCTGGTGAAAACGGTGGCGCTCGCGGGGTCCTTTTCCCCGATGATTTTGTGGTGCTCGACGAAGCGCACACCGTGCCCGCCGTGGCGACCGACCACTGTGGCCTGCGTCTCAGTTCCTACGGCACCGACCGCATGCTCAAAAACCTCTATAATCCGCGCACCAAACGCGGTCTGATGGTGAAACACGGTAGTCCCACTACTCGCCAACTCGTGGAAGATGCCCTCGACGCCTCCTTGCAGTTCTTCGCCTTCATTGACGAACGCCTGCTCACCAAACAATCAGTCGTTCGGGTTCGGGAAGAAGGGTTTGCCGATGGCTGGATGGAAGCCCCTCTTGCCGCCCTCCACAAATCCGTGCGCCAAGCCGCCGACAAACTCGATGACGGACGCGAGCGCGACGAACTCCTCGAGCAAGCTCGCCGGATCAATACTTACCAGACCGGTTTTCGCCAATTTCTCACCGTCGCTGAACCCGAAAAATTCGTTTACTGGGTCGAACTCTCCGGCCGGCGCAAAAATATTGTGAACCTGCGCACTGCCCCGATCGATATCGCGCCCTTCATCCAAGAAGAGCTACTCGGTTGCGGCACCTCCGTTATCTTCACCAGTGCCACGCTGGCCCTCGCCGGCAGCATTAAGCCGTTCCAAACGCGTATCGGCGGACTGAAAATACCAGCCGCCATCGAGAAATCTCCTTTCGACTACGACCGCAATTTCCGCGCCTTCGTCGCCACCGACATCCCCCTCCCCAGTCGCGATCACGCCCGCCTCGCGCTCGACGCGCTGATCGATTATGTGCGCTACTGCACTCTCGCTGTTCCTGGCGGCTCCTTGGTTCTCTTCACTAGTTACGCCGATCTCCGGCACGTCGCGTCCGCGCTGGAGTCCGATTTTCTGGCCGCCGGCCGCCCCCTCTTGCGTCAGGGCGGCGATCTTTCCCGCACCGCCCTTGCCGAGGAGATGCGTAAATCGGGGAATGCGGTGCTCTTCGGCACCGACAGCTTCTGGACCGGCATCGACGTCCCGGGCCCGGCGCTTTCCCAAGTCATCATCACGCGGCTTCCTTTTGATGTGCCCACCCACCCCATCCTCGAAGCCCGCACCGAGTGGATTCGCGACCAAGGCGGCAATCCCTTCAATCAACTGACCTTGCCGGAAGCGCTCGTCAAATTCCGCCAAGGCGTGGGCCGTCTCATTCGTAACGCCACCGACCGTGGCATCGTGACCATCCTCGATTCCCGTATCGTCCACAAACCCTACGGCCGTTGGTTTTTAGATTGTTTGCCGCGATCCGAAGTTACCCGCATCGATAAATCATCCCGCGAGTCCCGCTTCCTCCCCTTTCCTATTTCGTCCTGAGCCGCGGTTAAACAACGTTCTCCGTCCAGCCCCCATTCGTCAGTCGCACTTCTCCCATGTTCCTCACGATCCGAGCCGCCGCCATTACCGAGATTGGTCGAGTGCGTCGCGCCAATGAGGACCGCTTTCTCTGCGACGCCGAATCCGGACTCTTCGCCGTGGCCGATGGTATCGGCGGCCTTCCCGAAGGCGCCTGTGCCGCGCAAGCCACCATCGATTCGCTCCGCACGCATTTTGAATCTCGTGCGCAATACTCAATTCCAGCGATCACCGTTGCGATCGAACAAACTAACCAAACGGTCGCTAAACTCGGACGACAAATCAGCCCCGGAATCGGGATCGGCAGCACGCTTACCCTCGGCGTGGTGACCGCTGATCAGCTCATTATCGGCCATGTCGGCGATTCCTGCTGCTGGTCCCTCCGGGGGGCCTCGGTCGTCCCCCTCACCACCGACCAAAACCTCGGCCGCGCACTCGCCGAACACTTCGTTGACCACCCCGAAGCAAAAACCAGCCATTCCAATCTTCGTGCCCTTACTCAGTGCATCGGGCAACCCACGTCCCTCCGGATCGATACCGCGATTCATGACCTGACTTCCGGTGAAAGAATCCTTTTCGCTACCGACGGAGTCACCGGGTTCCTCTCTCCCGGCGAAATCGCTGAAACCTTCGCCACCGACTTAGACCTGCCCCAGCAACTCGCCTCGCTCATCGATCAAGTCAACCAACGTGGTGCCCCGGACAACGCCACCGCCGTGATCTTAGAAATTACTTAAATAGTCCTCTGACGACGACGCGGGGTGGTCTCGAAACCAACCTCCGTTCTTCAATCCGAAATTTGCCCCCCCCTTATGTCCGCCACAAAAATCACCCGCTTCTCTGAGCTCCTTGCCAAGAACCCAGACAACGCCCTTTTCCGGTTCAGTCTCGCCCAAGCCCTCGACCAAGCAGGCCAGTCCGACGCCGCCCTGCCTCACTATCAACACTGCGCCGCCGGCAAAGCCGATTGGATGATGCCACGTATTCTACTCGGCAAGCTCCACCAAAAACTCGGCAACGTCGCTGCCGCCCGAGCGGTCTTTGCAGAAGCGCTCACTCTCGCCATCGACCAAAACCACGAAGACCCCGAAGCCGAACTACGCACCCTTCTTGCTGCCCTGTAGGGGCGCCGCTTGATGACGCCCGTTCTGCCTCTCGGCCGCCCCCTCGCCCCACCAAGTTGCCCTGTAGGGGCGCCGTTTAACGACGCCCGTTCTGCCTCTCGGCCGTCCCCGCGCCTCACCAAGCTTCCTTTTAGCCCTCCGGCAACAAGGCCCAACCCACCGTCGAATCTTCCCACCGCAGGGTAAGGTAAAAGTGGCTCCCTAAGCGTAGCCTAAAACCCAGAGCCCCACGAACTGAGCGGGGCTTAAGTCCGACTCCGGACTCCACACTGGTGGCAAGGGCGGGATTTGAACCCGCGACAAAAGGCTTATGAGTCCTCTGCTCTACCCCTGAGCTACCCTGCCGGTCAGTGGAAGGCGGAGCGAAAATTCCGATCGGGCGGTTGTCAAGCCCGCCCTCCGTTCGTTCATTCTCTTTTTACTTTTCCGCTTCAACCGGATTGTTGAACGTTAGAGCTAAGAAACGCTCAGATGAATTGACCCAGGGCCGGACCTTTTTCCGACTAAAACCCTTGCTCGCCTGTTGAACGAGCAGTCCGATTGTCTCTCCCCTGCGACCAGTTTACCCAACGCCCAGCCCTATGAAATTCGCTCTCTGCCTTCTTTCGTCTCTCCTTTGCACGGCGGCTTTTTCCGCGACCGCCGCAAAGCCAAATATTATTGTTATCTACGCTGATGACGTGGGTTACGGCGATTTGAGTTGTTACGGTGCCGAGGCGATTGATACCCCGAGTTTGGATAAACTCGCCGCCAACGGCGTCCGTTTCACCTCGGCCTACGCCAGTGCTTCAACCTGCACGCCTTCCCGTTACTCTCTTCTTACCGGCGAATATCCGTTTCGGAATCAGCGCGCCATCATTTTGCCTGGTAATGCCCCTCTGATTATCGATCCGGCCAAGCCCACCATTCCTTCGGTGCTCAAAACCGTGGGCTACACCACCGCGCTGGTCGGAAAATGGCATCTCGGACTCGGTGCGGCTGATAAACCCCTCGACTGGAACAAAGAAATCTCTCCTGGCCCCAAACAACTCGGGTTCGACTACTCGTTTCACATGGCAGCTACCGGCGACCGGGTGCCAACCGTCTTTATCGAGAACGGCTACATTGTCGGGCTCGATTCTCAGGATCCCGTGTCGGTGAGCTACGAAAATCAAGTGGGCGATATTCCCACGGGCCTCTCTCACCCTCACCTGCTTAAAAATCAGGCCGACGAGCAGCACGCCAAAACTATCGTCGATGGCACCAGTCGCATTGGCTGGATGGCTGGCGGCGAGGACGCCATGTGGACCGATGAAGAAATGCCCGACACCTTTCTGGCCAAGGCCTTGGATTTCATCACCGCGAACAAAGACCAACCGTTCTTCATGTTCTACGCCACTCACGAGAACCACGTTCCCCGCATTCCCCATGCCCGCTTTCGGGGTTCCACTAGTCTGGGCGTGCGTGGCGACGCCGTCGTGCAAATGGATTGGGGTATCGGGCGCATCATGGAGACCCTCGAAGAGCTTGGTCTCAGCGAGAACACCTTGATCATTTTTTCCAGCGACAATGGCCCGGTTCTCTTCGACGGCTACTACGACGGTGCTTGGGAAATGAATGGCGACCATCAAGCTGCCGGACCATGGCATGGGGGCAAATACAGCACGTGGGAAGGCGGCACCCGTATGCCCACCATCGTGAGTTGGCCCGGCACCGTGAAACCCGGTCTATCCGATGCCATCGTCGGCCAAGTGGATCTCATCGCGAGTTTAGCCGCGCTCACCGGTGCGACCGTTCCGTCCGGCCGAGCCGGCGATAGTCAGAATATGATCGAAACGTTCCTTGGTCGCTCCGACTCGGGCCGCGACCACATCGTCCAGCAAGGCGTCGGCGGTAAATCAATCCGCGTGGGCGACTGGAAATTTGTGCCTCCTGGGCGAGTGCGAGACCGTTTTCGCATTGGCACCAACCATTTTGAAATAATTCCCGCAACCGGGGCCCTTTTCTACCTCCCCGAAGATCCCCAGGAGAGAAACAATCTCGCGTCCCTCTACCCGGTTAAAGCCGCCGAACTCAGCACCCTACTGAGCCGTGAGCTGGATCAAAAATAGCGCCAAATTAATCGCAATCAGATGCAACTGAGAAACCGCCGTTGGTCAGCTAGATCACGGAGGCGAACCGGAGTTGCACCGAGATTGACAAAGTAATCCACCGAGAATCGGCCACCACTCTTTCTCTCAATCGCTGGAACTGCATAGACTCATTGAACGCAAAATCGCCGAGAGACAACGTTCGCAAACGAGTAAAATTGAGCCTCTCACTCTCGGACTATTGGTATGAAGTAAAAACTGCCTTTTCGGATCCAATTCCGCGTCCAGCGATCCCTGCCCCCTGAGCCCAATCCGACGGCGGAATTTAGGTTCAAACGACCCCGCAGCTCAGCATCGCATTCGCGGTTTTCAGAAACCCACCGATGTTAGCTCCTTTAACGTAATCGGGAGGGCCATCGCCGGTTTGACCGTGTTTGATACACTTTGCATGGATCGTGCGCATGATTTCCTGCAGCTTCTCGTCGACCTCGTCTAACGACCAGCTGATACGCTGGGAGTTCTGTGCTTGTTCGAGAACCGAAACCGCAACCCCTCCCGCGTTTGAAGCCTTACCCGGAGCATAGAGAATTTTGTTTCGCAGCAGATGCTGCGCATCCGCTTCACAAGGCATATTGGCACCCTCTGCCATCGCTATCACACCGTGCTCAATCAACTGCGCGGCTTCCGCTGCATTGATCTCATTTTGCGTCGCACAGGGAAACGCCAAGTCAGCCCGCACTCCCCAAGGATGCCCTTTCTTAAACGTGCAACCAAACTTCTGGGCGTATTCACTAATCCGCCCACGACGGACTTCCTTCAGGTCTTTGATCCAAGCCAACTTCTCGGCATTGATTCCCTCGGGATCGTGAATGAACCCCTGACTGTCACTCATCGTTACCGGTTTTGCCCCTAACTGAATGAGCTTCTCGGCACAGTAAATCGCCACATTCCCGGAGCCTGAAATGATCGCGCTTTTTCCATCCAGCTGATCACCCGCCGCCGTCAGCATTTCTCGCATAAAATACACCGTCCCATAGCCGGTCGCTTCGGTTCGTCCTACACTTCCACCAAAATCGACTCCCTTACCCGTAATCGCTCCGGTAAACGTCTGCGTAAGCCGCTTATATTGGCCAAATAGATACCCGATTTCTCGCCCGCCGACGCCAATATCTCCCGCGGGCACATCCCGATCCGGCCCAATGTAGTGATGCAGTTCCGTCATCAGTGACTGGCAGAAACGCATCACTTCGCTGTCGCTCTTACCCTTGGGATTGAAATTTGCCCCGCCCTTCGCTCCGCCCATCGGCAGTCCGGTAAGACTGTTCTTAAATATCTGCTCAAATCCCAGGAACTTCAGCACGCTCTCGGTGACGGTCGGGTGAAACCGCATGCCCCCTTTGTAGGGACCAATCGCACTACTGAACTGCACGCGCCAGGCCCGGTTCGAGCGCACGTTTCCGGCGTCATCTACCCAGCTCACCCGAAACGAGATCACTCTATCGGGTTCAGTCAATCTCTCCAGTAGTCCTTGGTCTTGGTATTTTGGATTCTCCGCCACAAACGGCAAAAGGTCGGCCACGACCTCCTTCACCGCTTGATGAAACTCTGGCTGACCGGGATTGCGTTTGCGCAATCCACACATGAATAAATCGAGATCGTTGGAGGCGGACATGGGCAAAGTAGAACAGGGGCTAAAGAAAAGAGAGGCTAACGACTTTCTCTGGGAGTGAAAGCCTCGTCGGTTAATTCCTTGGCATCTAAATTCTGGCCTCCACTGCCCGCCCAATTTACTCGGCGTGCAACTCCGGAAAGAAGAGCGGTGCACTCAACGCCAACCCGTCCGCCACGCTGGTAAACTCATTACCGTCGCGAATCTTGTCCTGACCAAAGCGTTCCTCAAACTTCCTCCGAAGACTACGAATCAAAGAGGTTCCCCCAGTGAGGAAAACCGTTTCGATATCGGATGAGGCGAGGTCATGCTTGGCCAAAAACCCATCCAAGTAGTCCGTAATTTCTTTCGTCAGCTTAGCGGTGTAGTGGTCGAACTCACTCAAAGTCAGCTCGAGATCTACCGGGATCTTCGGATGATTAAACTGAATTGTGGCTTCGTCAGATTTGGTCAAAGCGATCTTGGCGGCTTCGATCACCTGAAACAGAGCGAAACCCTGATTCTCTTTAATCAACGCCTTAAACCGTTCAAACGCCGCCGGATCAGTCGAGAGGCCGGTGAGCCGCCACAGCAGATCCATCTTTTTTGCCTCGCGCAAAAAGACGATCTGATCCCATCGACAAATCGTCCGATAAAGCGAGTCCGGCACCTCGATCTGTTTACCCCAACTGCTATAGGTGGCTCCTCGACCAAAGACCGGCGCGACCTTTTCCAGCATGGTCAATCCGTCGTATTTGTTTCCGGCCGTCGGGAGACCGCCCGTCGCGAGAATATCCTGCATCCGATCAATCCTTCCCTTCCGCTTGGGATCGAGTTGCACCACCGTGAAATCGGAAGTGCCCCCACCAAAATCCCCCACCAACACGCGTTCCGGTTTTGAGATGCGGGATTCGTAGGCAAAGGCCGCCGCGATCGGTTCGTATTGAAAATGGATCTCCGTGAACCCGGCGAATTCCGCGGCCCGCCTCAGCCGATCCTCCGCAAGGTGGTCCGCATCCGCACTCGGCGAGAAGACGGCAGGTCGTCCCATGATCACGCGTTTTACATCCTGTTTGGTGATCGCATCGGCCTTAACCTTCAAGTGATGCAGAACGAACGATACCAATCGCTCGATATCGTAAGATTCATTATTAACGATCGTTTGCGTGAAAGAGGCATTGGGCAGAATCGTTTTGATCGCTTGGAAAAAACGCCCCCGCATCCCGTCCTCGACGTAGCGGGCCCGAGCGTCATTGCCCAGCGCCGGCGCAATGCGGCGCGTCGTATAAGGAAAATACATGAACGACGCCTCAACCTCCGCAATCCGGGCATCTCGCAGAATCTCCCGTCTACTCGCGTTCCATATAGTCACGGCGGAATTGCTAGTGCCAAAGTCGATACCGTAAATGAACGTGTCCATAGTGGGCGGGAGAAATCACCCCTCTAATCCGAGTCTGGCAATAGCCAAATCACACTATCGTGCATCCAACTGGTGCGAAGAATCCTCCCCCCAAAAGGGCGATATCAATCTCTTCAAAATCGCCGCTAACAAAAGAAAATAGAGCCAACAAAGCGCTGCCTTCCGTCCGACCAGTCGGATTCCGAGGCGCTCGCACCGGCTCATCTGGTAGGAAGATGAACGATTCTACCAATCAACGGCCTCCGGTATTTCCTTGTTTCTCGTCGTTGCTTTTTGAAAAAACCAATCGCGGTAGCTCGGTGAATTGACTGCAAAATCGGTTCGGCAATGAGCAAAGCCGCGCGTCGATTTACCAACAACGTTTCTGCGATACCCATCGCGACAATTGTAGAATCCGTCGGCGAACTCGTCGCCCCCGATTCATCACCGTGGCAGTGTCCGTGGTGGGTTTAGGAGCGTTCCAATGACTATTGATCGCTAGCGCGAGAAGGAAAAATACCCCGGCAATTCGTCATGCTCGAACCCATCCCCCTTGGGGTCGTGCCGATCGGGCGGTCTCTGCCGCTGACCGAGACCAAGCCGCAATCAATGTCGCAATCGCCGAACTTGAAGCCGCCCTCTCCGCCGCCAAAGACGCGGATGCCAAGGCGGCCATCTCGGCCAAACTAACGGAACGCAAACAACACGCTTCCGCCTTGACCAAAGTTATCCGCCAACTCGCCGATTTGATCGATCGCCGGCTCGTCCCTTCAATTTTCCTCAACCGGCGCGCGTAGTTGATCCCGCACAACCCGTGTTCGCACATCGGCTCCCGGACGAAACGGAGGGAGAAAGACTAGTAGTAGCCGTTCGTTTCCGCTCACAATTAAACTCTGGTCAAACGCGACGACCGGTTTGCCAAATCGTTCATAGGTTACGCCTACCTTTAAGTTCCCACTCACTGGCCGCGGATCACTGACCTGCACTGCCGGGGTCAGTTCGAACGTGCTCCCGCCCAAAACTCCGGCGACTTTCAAGCCGGAAACATTGAGTAACCTGACTTGCCGAGCGCCATGCACCGTCTTGTCGTCATTGAAGGCGAAGACCTCTAACTTCTCTTCCGTTAGCGGCATCAAGGCGACGAAACTTGAGCCCCGCCAACTGGGGCCATTCCAGGTGGCCAATACCCGCTTCACCGTGAGCGCTTCTTTCGATCCCTGCGTTCTCACAAACCGAATTGGCCCCGGACCTTGAAAACGATAGACATCACTGCGTCCCTGCGAATTCACTCTGACCGGAATGACTTCAAAATCGGCGGCAACAGGTCGTGATTTACTACGAGCAGCCGGCTTGAGTTGCACGTATGCGACATCCTTCAGTCGATCCGTTGCCATAATCGTGAACTCAAAATCGAACTGAGGCACGGCACTCCCTTGAGCGCACAAAGAACCGCTCAGGATCAACCATCCTAAAATAGAAAAAACTCCGTTAGACGCACTCCACTTCTTCATAAATCACCCTCGGTCAGCCAGCGGAAAGAGACGATACGAAATTGCCGTCCGAAGGTCGGCTCCGCTACCGACTGGCTCCAGTCTTCCGGACCAGACTGCACAACATCTGGATCCGACTGCACGAAATCTGCCGTCGTCACTCCTTCCGGAAACCTCTGCACCACGGCCTCCAACCAAGCCCTCACCACCGGTTGCGATGTCTCAAAATTCGATTCTTGCACGGGATCAACAACTTCCCCGTAGGCGCGAATAACAAAGGTGTCTGATCGCACATTCACCATTGGAGCCAACGCTGTCATCATATCAGCCGACGTGAGATACATCGGCGCAGCCCGGTCAATCTTAATCGGATCTTCGGGGAAATAGTGATCCCAATTAATCCGTTTCGATTCGAGGACACTATCATCATATTCATTAATAGAATACTCTAGCAGATTTTCTCCGCCAAACGACTCCACTTCAGGAGCCAAGAACTCCTCAACGCTTTTATAGGGTCCAGAAAGTATGTGTCTTGTTTGGATATTCTTGGATATGCGCTCAGCCAGACCCTGAGTTTGTAGCTCAGTTAGACTTTTCAAACCACGACGATATGTGCGAAGTCCGGCCTGAAAATGACTTTTATTTGGCGACAACTCCCACATCTCTCCCGTCGACTGAGGAAATCTAGCAATAGGAATAGGACTAGCAACCGAATATTTCGCCGATCCGATCACTTCTCCACTAGTTTTATTGTGGGTCGTGTAGTCGAGCGACAAGCCAGCTCCTCCCGTTCCAAGACCTTTTAGCACTGCTTCCCATGCAATGGAGCTCGTGCTGTTGAGGTTAAATGAACCTTTAACCCAACGGTTGTGCGCGGATGTATTCTTGGAATCGATACTTTCTAAGTTTTGATGATAATTGCGACCTTCAGATTCTCCCGAGAAAAAATACCTATCAAACCAATCGTTTTTTTTACTCCAAGAGTTTCCAACATTATAAATTGGAGCATCGTTGAACGCTAAGTGCTGTAGACTACCTACGGACAACCATTTTTGCCGCGGTAGTTCGAACAGCGCAACATCGTCATTGAAAAACGAATGAGAATATCGATCGTCGGTTTCCAAGGAACGATTGAAAAGCTGCTGTTTTTCCACGGAAGAATCGGTTCGAGAAAAATATTCGGAGTAAGATGCTGATTCAAGGTCAATTGTTGGTATCCACATTTCTTCACCGACTTCAACACTCCGTAAATCCCCCTCGGGACGGGCCACGATCCAATCGGAATCTCCGGCTGCGTTTTGGTCTTCTCTTCTATCGTATAAACGGGTCGCAAAACCGAAGTCAGGAATTGAACCACTGGCATCTCTCCAAATTGTTTCTATAGCATCAAAGGCTGGCAGAATGGCACGCGATAAGAGTTTGTCCTTCGCGCTACGAAGTTCTACCACCGGGCGAAATTGTTTAGCTCCGATGAACCGAAACTCACTATCGTTAGTTAAATTGTCAGGTCCGGGAAGTTCTACTTCTGTAGATAGATTCCAATATCCATTTCTAAAAACTGAATCGGGATCGAGAGCTAGCCGTGGGCTATCTTTGAGTGCTCCTCTAGGAGGCATTCGCCAATTGTAGACTCTCCCCGGAGGGAATTGTGAATTCGGAATTGGAAGCTCGAATCGAATAGCCGATTTTCCAGATCGTGTCGTTTCAGTTTCAAGCTCTGCCCCTAAGTCGATTCCTATCGATCCATGGTCGCGATCCGTTTCAAGAGTTCTGGCTTCGACCTCAATTTGTCCGGGCAGTCCAGAAATTACTACCTGCAAAGTTTCAGCCGAAAGTGTCGAACTATAAGGATTCGCCAATTCGATAAACAAGCGGCTTCGGATATCCAAATGACGGTTCACGTTTGTTCGTGATTGGACACTGAATTGGAATCCAATTTGGGTTATAATTGGCGCAACGGAAGGGTTTACCTCTTGGACAACCGAATCTCGACCCATTATCGGATAGACCGGGCTCAGGGTATCGGAGCGCACTGAATTTATCAGATTACCGTAGGCGCTTAATCCAGGAATCGCATCATCACCTAGCAAAGACAAATCCACCTTGAGACGGCCACGACTAGGGTCGACCAATAAACCATGACTTAAAGTAGTATAGTCATGATGGTATTCGCGAACATCTTCCAGGGTCAGGACATCATCTAACACGGATAGCTGGCTTGGCATCAGCAGTGTGTTCAATCGATCCTGAACGATTGTAGATGCCTGGTTAAACCCAGCGATTTTTCCGAATCCCACCGCCTGTCCTCCACCTGACAAAGCTAGACGCTGTTTCACCAAATCATTTAACGTTGGATCTGGGATGTGTGCGGCGGCCAAGGTGGCCTTCACGCCTTCATCGGCCACGAAATAGGCAAAAGCTCCCGTGACCCAAGAACCGGTAAATCCCGGTAAATCCAAACTGGAAATAAGTTGAGCAGGGACGGTGACCTGACCTTCGTTTAGCAGCGCGCCCTCGGCGGGTTGCACCAATTCAATCGTCGTTCGACCAGTCGCGAGCGCCACACCGGGATCCCCGCCCTCCCCGCTGACTAACCAAGTTTCCACCTCGACTCCTCCGTCAGTTCGCCAGACTCCCGTCCAATACGGATTCGCTGCGTTTGATTGCGTCGCTCCGGCGGTCGCCGTTACCCGCTGGTCGGGGCCAACCTGCCGTTGTAGTTCGCCCAATGCGACGTTGAGCCCTAACATTGCATTATGCTTTGCCTGAGCTCGTGCCGTGCTCCCCACGTTGATCTGAGTCTCGACTCTTGTGATGACAGCGAGGCTCACCACCAATACGGTCACCATAGCCAAAAGTGAGATCACCAATAAGAGTGCGAGTCCTCGCTCTGATCGAAATTTGGACCTCGTCATCGCGCCACCCCTTTCAACTCAATCCATCGCGTGAACCGCCGGGTCGATTGCTCCCGGATATCAGCTTCGACTTCATTCGAGAAGCCCTTCTCGACCGCCTCCAACCGCGCCACACCGTCCGCTGAAATCAGCGAAAACTCGAGTCGCACTAGCCGTGGAATTTCCGCTGAAACAGCGAGATCTATTTCCTCGGCTGGTGTCCGCCAGAAACTAAGGCGCCACTCGGCGAGAGATTCATTCAACAAAAACTCGTTGTCCGTGACGGATGCAGGCGCCGCATACTGGTAACCAGAGCCCAACGCTTCTTCCGCGGTGCCTTCCCATCGATAAAGCCGTGACGGAGTCGTTGCTTCCGACAACTTGTAAGCAACCTCTCGAATCGTAGACGGATCGCTCTGGGCTCCCGACGTGGACGCGAGATTGGAGAAAAATCCCCCAGAAGTCGTCTCACTTCCCGTAGACTCAATTTCGGCCCACGCCCTGCCGTCAATTGGCAAAACGAGACTCTCCAAATCGATCACTATCCGAGAGATGATCAGTTGCGCTTCGTTCTCCATTCCCAGTGCGCTCACCGAACGATCCCAAATGGTGAGGGTGTTGGTGGTGATCGCAAGTAAGAGCGCAGCCAACATTGCCGTAATTCCCAGCGCAACCAACAACTCCAACAGCGTAAATGCTTCTCGATTTAGTGAACGATTCATCGATTGATGGCCATGTTGAGGGTGACAGTCTCTCGGTTCGCCAAGGGCACTATTTCGCCCCCGCCTTGGCGCACGGGCCAACTCACTCGCACTTCAAAGGCAAGAAATCCAGCCGTCGTGTCCGCGGTGACCGGGGACAAATCACTGATTCGCCGTAGCTTAATTTCGTAGTAAGCGTCAGCTAACTCAACCACGTCTATAAAACCGATACGACCGCCACTTTTATCCGCGTAGATTGGCGTAGAATCACTTTCTTCCAGGTAACTCGCCACGAGATCCCATTCGTTGGTCCTTAACAATGCCTCACTCGATTCTGCGACGCGGAGGGCTCCATTCGCGTCCAAAGTCGCGCTAGCAGAATCTGTCGTCGAGGCAAGTAATGCAATCGCCCCCACTACTCCGACGACAAACACGCCGATCGCTACAACCACCTCGACCAATGAAAACCCGCGATCTGAATTCACGGAGCCACGCCTCCCGAATCATCAAACATTGAAATCGCTCCGTAACGACTGATTGAGAGTCCCACTTTGGGCGCGTCGCTCGGAAAGGAAAGTCCACTTTGATCACGCTGGCCGATTCCTACCCACAACTTTCCGGTGCCTCCGGCTGCAATCTGTCCGTTTACGGCGAATCGGAGTAAATAGCACGAGGTTGCAGTGGTTCCGGGCTCCAAAGTGATGGGCTCTGTTTCTTGAAGTAATGAACTTCCAGATACCGGAGGCAGCACCCAAACCTGACCGGGTAAAGAAGCCCCCCGGGCGGTGACTTGCCAATTACCCGACTCAGGATCGAGCGTCGCGACTGCCACGCGGCGAAGGTAGCGCTCAGGATCATTAATATCGGCGACCACCAGCAACGCCGTCTCTTGTTGGTTGAGCGCCGCTTGTTGCCGGGCCGCGACCACATACGAACGGAGAATTTCACGACCCGTGGTCAGATCGGTGGCCTGATTACCTCCCGCCAGTCCAACTCCGACCGATCCGGCTAAAACCGCAATTACCCCAATGACTACCAGGAGCTCGATCAGAGTGAACCCTGACTGATTCATCCTAGGAGGTGATGAGAGAAAGCGCATGATCTTCGAATTCGGAATCTACCGCAGGTCACCCGAACTACCGCCAGCTTAAGATCAAGTCAGCCGAATCACGAGCTCGCCCTGCAGAATAGAACACCACTCCCGCTCGAACCCCACTGGCTGGAACCGCCGAATTCAACGCGGTGGGACTCAACGCACTTCCTGTTTCATCTGCCAAGTCCACCCATTCTCCGGAATCGGCACTACTGATGATGCCATCCCGGTTTGAATCGATGCGCACAGCCAATTCCGTATTACCAAAACCATCCACGAGTTGAATGCCATCCTCCGATAACTCATCACTCCCTATGGTGTAAAATGCCAGCGCCTTTCGGTTGCCAAACGCTGTTCTTGAAATGGTCTGTCCCGTCATCGTTCTTCCCGTCAATTCAGCGGCGAACTTTTCCGGATCAACTATTCCATCCTCAGATATATCGGGATAAAACCCATACTCTTGCCGAAATAGCTCCATCGCTGCCGCCCATTGACTGAACTGGGCTTTAGTCTTCGCCCGGGTCGCTGAATCACGCGCTCCGCTTACCGTCGGGATAATAATGGCAGCCAATATCCCAATCACTGCAATCACCGTTAGCAGTTCGATTAAAGTGAATGCCGCCGAGCGTCCCCAGCTCTCAAGTTTGCCTCTATCGATGTGCATAAATATTATCCAAATTCGGCTCCGCCTTCAGGTCGAGCACTCCGTCTTTTGGGCGCTTGTCCAAGTGATCAGGGCCAATTGAGTAGAGATAATAGTGGTTCCGGCCACCACTGACATAAGGCCAATAAACATAAGGTTGCTCCCAAGGATCAACCAAGGCGTTTCCCGACGCAGCTGAACCGCTATCGAGTAAATTTAATCCCGACAATGTCACGAAAGGCCGTCGATCTTGCATCGCGCCCGTTGGACCGGCTTGACCAGAAAGCGCGGCAAATAATTCGGTCGAAGTATCGGCGACAGGATAACTTTTATAAACCCGCTTGTAGTCTTCCAGTGCTCCACTCAGCACTGCGAGCTCGGCGCGAGCGGTGTCGCGCATAGCCCCGGTTCGCGCTCCCGAGGCCAGCTTCAAGGAAATAGCCGCCAATACCGCAATGATGGCGATCACGGCCAAAAGTTCGATCAGGGTAAAACCCGACCGATCAACCAAACGGTGCCCGCTGTCTTTCATTAAAACGGAACGGGCACCTCAGTTGAAACGATTGGATTAATCCGCGGCCTGCAGGGCCGCGACCACCGCGTAATCTTCCAGCGTGGTGGTGTCGCCTTGGACAACTCTGCCTGCGGCAATATCTTTGAGGATACGGCGCATTATTTTGCCGGAGCGAGTCTTGGGCAATGCCGGCGCGAATCGCACGACATCAGGCTTGGCGATGGCGCCGATTTCTTTGCCCACGTGGTTTCGCAATTCAACTTTTAGTTCATCCGTGGCTTCCACTCCCGCTTTGAGGGTCACGAAAACCACCAGGGATTGCCCTTTTAACTCATCCGGGCGTCCGACGGCCGCCGCTTCGGCGACCTTCGCGTGCGACACTAGGGCACTCTCGACTTCCGCGGTGCCGAGACGATGACCCGAAATATTGAGCACATCGTCGAGACGTCCGATAATCCAGAAGTAGCCATCTTTATCCTGTCGCGCTCCGTCACCAGTGAAGTAGATCCCCGGATAGTCGCTGAAGTAAGTTTTTTTGAAGCGTTCATCGTCACCCCACAGGGTGCGCAACATGGAAGGCCACGGCTGGTCGATAATCAGTTTACCGCCGGTGTCCCTGGGCACTTGTTTGCCTTTCTCGTCGACCACTTTGGCTGAAACCCCAAAAAACGGCAGGGTAGCGGAACCCGGTTTACAGGGTGTCACCCCTGGAAGCGGGGTAATCATGATCGAGCCGGTTTCGGTCTGCCACCAAGTATCGACGATCGGACACTTCTTTTTGCCGATCATGCGGTGATACCATATCCAAGCCTCGGGATTAATGGGTTCTCCGACCGAACCCAATAAGCGCAAGGATTTGAGATGATGGCGCAGCACATAATTATCGCCCCACCGCATAAAGGCCCGAATCGCAGTCGGCGCGGTGTAGAAAATTGTCACTCCGTGGCGATCGATCATCTCCCAAAAGCGATCTGGGCCGGGCTCGTTCGGAGCGCCTTCATACATGAAGACCGTCGCTCCGTTTGAAAGCAGACCGTAAACCACATAACTGTGTCCGGTGATCCAGCCGATATCGGCCGAACAGAAGTAGAGGTCATTCTCCTTGAGATCGAAAACGTAGTGAGAGGAAAGTTTCGCTCCGAGCAGATAGCCCGCGCTGGTGTGCAGCACTCCCTTAGGCTTTCCGGTGCTTCCAGACGTGTAGAGGATGAAAAGCGGGTGTTCGGACGGGAATGCCTTGGCTTTGTGTGAATTGGGGGCACCTGCCCAAGCATCATGCCACCAAATATCGCGTCCATCGCGCATGTTGATTTCGTTTCCGCAGCGGCGCAGCACGAGAACGGTTTGAACCGTGGGAGCTTTGTCCACCGCTTCGTCGACCGTCTTCTTAAGTTCTATCACCTTGCCCCGGCGCCAACCACCGTCGGCGGTAATCACGAGTTTCGCTTCGCAATCGTTGAGGCGATCCTTCAGCGACTCGGCACTAAAGCCGCCAAAAACCACCGTGTGAATTGCGCCGACTCGAGCACAAGCGAGCATGGCAAAAACGGCTTCAGGCACCATTGGCATGTAGATCGCTACCCGATCCCCCCGTCCGATGCCCATATTTTCAAAGACATGGGCCAAGCGAGCGACGTGGAAATAAAGCTGCTTGTAGGTAATCGTGCGAACGTCACCGGGTTCTCCTTCAAAAATTAAGGCGGCTTTATTTTCTCGCGCTGTTCCGAGATGTCGGTCGACGCAGTTTTCTGCCACGTTAAGCGTGCCGCCGCCGAACCATTTGGCATGGGGGGCTTTCCATTTTAGCACCGATGTAAATGGTTTGCGCCAAACTAGTAACTCTTTGGCCTGTCGCTCCCAGAATTTTTCTGGGGAGTTGACAGACTCACGGTAGAGTTTCTTATAGGCAGCCATGCTGCCGAGGTTCGCTTGGCGCTGAAATTCGGTTGAAGGCCGGAAAACCCGTTTTTCACGGGACACTGAGGTAATATTTTGGTCCGTCATGTTGGGTCGCTGTGGTTTTGAGATAGTTATGAAACCGCCGCCGTCTGACTTCGGTCCGCATTTTATCCCGCTGCCCGTCAGATGCGTCAAGCGTTGCGATGCGCTCGAGCCTTCTTTCACCCCGTTCGACACTTTTAAAATAATCATGGATAAATCTCCCGAGACCAACGACGAGGCCGCTGCTGCCGAATCGAACGCCCCCGCCCAGAAACCAACCGCCCCTGTCCAAAACGACAACCTTGTGGCCGTCACGGGCATCCTCGACATCGATAAACAGAAAGGCGGCAACGGCGTGCTTTTAGATGTAAAACGTTACGGTAAACATCGTCCGTCCGACACGTTCGTTCCCAAAGAATTAATTCGACGTTTCAAACTGCTTCAAGGCAGCGAGATCGCCGGAATGGCATTTCCCGCCGAAGGCCGTTTTCTGAATCCGAAGATGCGGTTCATCGATACCGTTGACGGACTGAGCATCGACGAACGCAAAACCAAGTGGGATTTCTTCAATTTCACGACGCTATCCCCCGAGGAACGTCTCAAACTCGAGACCAAAGACGGTCGGATGACCTGTCGCGCCGTGGACCTCTTTTGCCCCATCGGTAAAGGCACTCGTGGACTCGTGGTAGCGCCTCCTCGGACCGGTAAAACGACGCTCCTGCGCGACATGGCGTTGGGGGTAATTGAAAACCATCCTGAATGCCACGTGATGATCCTCCTCGTCGACGAACGCCCGGAAGAAGTCACTGATTTCCGCCGGAGCGTGGACGCTGAAGTTTGGGCCTCATCCAATGATGATGACGTCCATAGTCATCTGCGCGTCGCCGACCTGGCTATCGAGCGGGCAAAACGTCTCGTGGAATGTGGAAAGGACGTCGTGATCTTTCTCGATTCCCTCACTCGTTTGGCCCGTGCGCACAACACTCAGCGCAACTCGGGTCGCACCGGCTCAGGTGGTCTCGATGTTCGCGCTCTTGAAAAGCCCCGCCAACTTTTCGCGGCAGCTCGCAATACCGAGGAAGCAGGATCGTTGACGATTATGGCCTCTATTCTCGTCGAAACCGGTAGTCGCATGGACGATGTGATTTTCCAAGAGTTCAAGGGCACCGGTAACAGTGACCTCGTGCTCGACCGCAAATGTGCTGAGATGCGTCTGTGGCCCGCCATGAATATTCAAGGCTCCGGCACTCGGAAAGAGGAGCTGCTGGTTAACGCCAAGGACCTCGATGGAATTCACTTCTTCCGCCGCGCCTTGGTGCAGCAACGAATCGAAGAAGCGACCGAGACCATGATTGCTCGCCTCTCCAAGACGAAAACCAACGCGGAGTTCCTAAAACTGATCGCCCATTAAATTCCTTTCGAATTGGTCTTTTGTCCTCAGATGAGGCCCTCAAACACACCCAATACCCCACAACCTTACGGTGCGCCCCCTTTTCCCTCTTGCACCCCCTCGAAAACCGTGAACAAATTTCCCTTCCGCTGGTGCCGTTGTGCCAGTGACTCCACGCCGCAACCTGTTCCGTATGCATAGTTTCTCCGAGCAATGTCTCGATATGGCCCGTTCAATTCTGGGCCACAACCTCGATTCAATTCAGCCTGATGGCACCATAACCCCGGTTGAGGGAGAAGTCTCTCGTCCCGACGAACCCGGGCACGTTGCCTTCGCCCTCGGCGAATACTTCCGTGCCACCGGTGAGGTAACCCTCGACGGCCATGATCTGATTGACCTCGCGGCTCGAGCCGTAACCGCACAAATTTTCACTGAGCCCGCTGCTGAAAACGGACTCGCCTACGGCTCGCTGGGACTGCTCTGTTTCGGTCCGTCCAAAGAGCGCAACAAGGTTTGGGAACGTCTTGTCCCCGAAACCCAGGAGCGTATCGATAAATCCCTCCTACATCGGTCGGACTACGACAACCATTGGCAGGCTTTTAATATCGCCAAAGCGGTCGCTCGGTTCTCCTTCGGTCTTTCCAAGAAAGACGAAACGTCGCGGTTAATTGAGCGCTACGTCGACAGAATCAAACAAACCAGTTCCAACGGATTCATCGATGACTCCACCGACGGGTTCGGCGGAAACTTCAATCTCTATGGCGTGATGTCCCTCGTGTTCATCCGCTCCGCCCTCCAGTTGCACGCCAACAGTGGGGTTCGTGATCGTAAACTTCCGACGCTGCGCACCTACGGTGAGAAATACATCAAGATGATGCCAGATTTGGTCCGAGCCGATGGTTTGGGCTGGGCCTTTGGTCGCGCCGCCGGCGCTTACGGCCAAATGCATTGTATCAGTCTGGTGCTGCAAGGATTGCGCGATGGTTGGATCGCCGAAGAGCACAAACCCAAATACTACGACCTGCTTCGCCGCCTCTTTTTGTTCTTCTACCAGACTTACTTGGACCAAGAACACGGTTTCCTCGATTTACGCGACAGCGAGCGCACGGCTTACGCCGCGCACACGACCCGCATGGCCAATTTTGACGCAGCGCGTTACCTTTGCCAGTGGTCGCGTCTCGCGAAGACCGTTCATCTGCCTTCCGGCATCCTGAAGCCCGAGCTGACCAAAACGACCGGTCGTTTTGTGATCTTCGATAAATCGAATCGTAAAGAACAAGGGGTCTTCCTTTACCGTGACGCCGCCAGTGGACTTCACGCGCAAGTCCCTCTGATCGCTTCGGGTGGACGCATCACCGCTGATTCGTTGCCTTTCCCGCACTGCCCCGGCGTCTTCGACTGGCCCAATAATATTTACGCGCCGATCATGGTGCCCGAACTCACGTTCGGCGACAAGGTCACCATCCCAGCGTTTTACGGTAAGAATTGCGTGACGGGTCTAGGACTCCGTCGCAGTTTCTACTTCCGCTATGAACAGCCTGATTTGATCACCGCTGATCAAGAGGTCTTGAAAGGCTTGGGTTCCTGCAAGGTGCAGTGGAACTTTGCCGGACCTAAAATCAGTGCGGAGTTCGCTTACACCGTGAAGCAACAAGTCACGCTCGATAAATTCCGCTTCATGCTTGCGATCGCGGCTCCCCACTCGACCTATTGCGTCGGTGGTTCGTTGGCTCTCGGTCCCGAGGGGCATCGTTGCTCGGTCACCAAAGATGACTTTCAAGCCAACTGGCTAGAAACCGAAGTCGTCTCCAATGATCCGACCTACCGCACGAACTATGGTAAAGTTCACTACCTCCAAACCTTGGAGCGCGACCATCCTTTGATCATGCGTCCAGGCAATACCTACCGGCTCGCCGTTTCGTTCGAGCCGGATGTGACCAGCGTGGATGGCTAAGGTTTAAACCGA
>Ga0208414_1000743_pt1 | contig 29007 bp, 25 predicted proteins | sample AntAceMetag02UKE_FD_184770 | JGI IMG/M metagenome (GOLD analysis project Ga0208414, IMG submission 184770) | Saline lake microbial communities from Ace Lake, Antarctica - Antarctic Ace Lake Metagenome 02UKE (SPAdes) (version 2) | ecosystem: Environmental > Aquatic > Non-marine Saline and... | reverse complement strand
CTAACTGAATATAATCCCATGCCAACAAGCAGTAATGTGGCTAGCAATACGAAAAACCGATTACCAACAGACCAACGAATAATAGAAGTAATCATAATAGGGTAACTCCTAATTAGTGGTTTGAGTGATCGACAGACAATTCTTCAATAGAAGACTCAACTTCTGATTGCTCATCGTCAAACGACTGCATAATGTCAGTGATAATGAAATTTTCATCACGCATTTTGAAAGTAAATCTCACTTTCATATTGCGGCTGAACTCAACCAAACTGACACCTTCATCAACAATGAAGTCTACTGTAGAAGCAGGTCTGTTCCATTTTTCTATCGCTGAATGGCTAATATTAATCATTCCATGATCAATCATGAGTGAATTGATAGTGCCAGTGACTGTCGCAACGTTATCATCACTATCTTGAGACATGTCCATTGGCTCTGTTGTACTTTCATCAGGAATATGGATATTACTCACTTGATAATCACCACTCGCTGTTTTGGTGACTTCAATATGCAAGCTAAGGCGTTCTTTAAGTTGCGCAAAATCAACAGCATCAGTGGTTATAAAGTCCATTGTCATCTCAGGCCAATCCCATTCAGGGATCGCATCATGCTTTAAAGTCAGCATTTTGTGGTGGGCCATCACGCTAAGTATTTCAGCCTGTACCCAAACCGACAAAGGTGCCGATTCTTCACTGACAGACTCATCGTAATTCATGCGCTTAAAATCAGATGACTTACTTGATTCTGAATCAAGTAAAAATTGAGCTGAACTGACGACTTTATCTCCCTCAGTAAGTCCTTTAAGTATTTCGACACTTTCACGGTCATAACGACCAACAGATACTTCAATGGATTTGAAACTGCCTCCACCTAATGCAAGCACAACCCTGTCTTGATTGCCGGTTCTAATCAGTGCTTCTTTTGGAATAAGTAGCGCCTGTTCATCACCCGTTGTATGAATTGTAATTTGTGCAAACATATTAGGCTTAAAGTCACCATTTTCATTATCAAAGCGCACACGTACTTTCAGTGTTCGTGTTTTAGCCTCAAGTGTTGGATAGACATAATCCACCAGCCCGTTCCAAGTTTTACTGGGTAAATAATCAAGTGTCATGGTGACTGGTGTACCCCTTTTGACTTGACCTGCTTGTCTCTCGAAAACTTCAGCCTCAACCCAAACTTCAGATAGATCACCAATTGACATCAAAACTGAGCTAGGTTGAACGAAGGAGCCTTCGCGTATTTTAAGATTTTCAACAACACCATTTTGAGGAGAATAGAAAGTAATAGTCTGCTGAACTTCCTTTATTTTTTTCAGTTTTACAATAGTCGATTTAGGTAACTGGAGTGTCGACAATCGGTTTTCAGCTGCGCTAATTAACCGCTTGTTTTTGTGATCTAATGCCAACAATAATTCTTCTTGAGCATTTACTAGCTCAGGAGAGTAGATGTCGTATAGTGGTTGATTCCTTTTAACAGGGTCACCAACAGCCTTAACATATAACTTTTCTATCCATCCTTGGACTCGCGGGTGAATATCAACGAGCTTATCTTCATCGTAAGTAACATAACCCACGGTGTTTATTTGAGTATGAAGTCGTTTATATTGAACAGTTACAGTACGCACACCTAAATTATTGACTACATCAGAAGTTATACGGATTGTTCCAGGACCTTCATCTGGGCCTGTTCCACCATCATCATATACGGCGACTAAATCCATCCCCATAGGTGATTTACCCGGTTTATCTTTCTTATAATTTGCATCCATTGGCGCCACCCAATAGAGCGGTTTTGTCTCTTCATCTGTTGCGCTCGTTACTTCGTTCATATCTGACGGAGCGATAAAATTAGATACACTAAAAGTGATAATGCCGCCTATGATCATGCCAGCAATTACTGGTCTAATATTATTAGTCATTATTTCCTCCGGAAATGGCAGCATATGAGCCACTATTGGCTAAATTTATTTTGTTTTGCGTAATGGAAGTATTGAGACTGCCGGCAAAAAGGTAATTAAGTTCTAGTCGTATTTGCTGTTCTTCTACGTTTAGTGCTAGTTCGTCTATTTCGGCATTTAGCACCGCAATACGTGAGCGAACAACTTCTGAAAAATCTCCATCATCATTGGTATAAGCCGTCAAAGAGGCCTCTGCTAGATCATGTATTTGCGGTAATAATTTATCTTCATACAAACTCTGCCTGTCTACTAAGCGCAACAACCTCCCTTTTGCGCTCGAATAAGCGCCGAGTAATTGTCTAAGTAATAGTAACTTTTCGGTTTTCATCGCTTCTGTTTTAGATATCGCTGATTGAACTTCTTGATCTTGCCGATTTTCAGTAAAAAGTGGCAAATCAAACGTCACGCCAAGAGAGAATAAATCCGCTCTACTTCTGCCTAAAGGATCATCTCCACGATATCCATAGCTTGCATTGACACCCCATTCAGGTTTGTATTTTTGCTTCGCTAACTTAATGCCCATTTTAGTAGCATTTACTTTCTTTTCTATAGCGACAACGGAGGGGTGATTTGAAAAATACGGAATCAACTCTCCTGGTTGAAACCAACTTTTTTTGTTGACTAAATCACGATTAAGTAAGTCTATTTGGGGTAGTTGTTGACCAAGAACAATATTATGTAAAGAAAAATCAGCTAATATTGACGTTTCATCCGCTGAGCTATTTCCGGTAGAAAAGTTGGTTAACCATTGTGAAAGTTTTCCTTCATAGTGATTTTTCATTTGCTCTAATGTGTCTAACCGATCGTCTAAACGTGTTAGCTCAAGTTGTGCTCGCACAATATCTTGCTGACGGGTTTTACCTAAAGCTGACGAGTAGCTTGCTACAGCTACATCTGCTAACTGTTCGAATAGCGACCTATTTTCTTCAATTAAAGCGATACTTTGGTGAACTCTATATATATCTAACCATAGGCTTCCGACAGTGACCGTTATTTGTGATTCCCTGTCTTTTCTTTGGTATGGAAACGCTTCACTTTGAATTTTTAGTTGTTGGCTCTTAATGCCTAAGGTATCTCCACGAGGAAACGTCTGTGAAATACCCACTTTAGTCTGTGTCATTCCTTCCTGACGATAATCAATACCATTTGTTGGCAAATTTACAAAGCCAATAGACAATTTCGGATCAGGCAATGTGTTAGCCGCAGTACTCATCGATTCGATGGCCCTTTGGTTGTGAACATTTCCCGTTAACCAAGGATCATTTTGTTGAGCTACTCTGACTACATTTTCAAAAGATAAAGATGCGTTAACATTCATCGCGGCGGACTCATCGGCACTGACGGAAAAAACAGTAAAAGCTAGAATTCCTGCGCCGCATTTCATGAGAAACTTCCTATTGTCACTTATCTTATTCATTAGAACTGCTCCTTATAGGATTGAACATTGGCATAAATTTCATGTGTTCCATCCGACTTCAAAAGTAAAATCCTGTATGGCTGAAACTTGTCATCAACTTCCATTCCAGGGCTACCAATAGGCATGCCAGGAACGGCCAAGCCAATCGCATCAAAGGGCGGGTTTGCGAGAAAACGCTTAATAACATCAGCCGGAATATGGCCTTCAAAGACATAATCGTCTTGGGTAACGGAGGTATGACAAGACTGATAACGAGGTAAAACGCCTTTGTCATCTTTTAGTTTGTTCAAATCAGTTGGGTGATGTAAAGCCGCCTCAAAACCTGCGGCTTCAACATGTGATATCCAGTTCTCACAACAGCCACAGGTAGCGCTTTTATAAACGTCCAGAGATATCGTGCCGACTAAAGCGTCTTCGGGCGTTGGTACATTAACGGGATCAGCCTTGCTCGAACAAGCAATAACACCCCAAGATAGCGCGATAATGGCTAGCCATTGCATTCTTTCAACAACCAATTTCATGATAACTCTCGCAAAAAACTTAGGCCTTTTCAGGCTTTGTAATTGGGAGTTTTTGGACTCCCGCTAACTTAACTTGCGGACAAGAAACGCCAAATTTTAGGCGTACTTATCCTATGTTAGCGGGAAACAGGGGGGCGAAAGAGAGAGAGGGTCAACTTGTCATCAACTCTTTCGTTGTCACGACTAGTCGGCAAGACTACATCAAACGAAAATAGATTCTGAGGGGCAGGTAATACTGCAGAATTAGAACACCCACCTACGCTGCAATCGCAATCAGGACAGCAATCAAGTGAGGTAACCCCGTCGGCAGAAGAATCCAAATCCAAGTGCTGAGAGTGATCCATCATATAAGAATCCATCGCCTGCTCAGTCGTTTCAGGTGAAGAAGCTTCATTGTGGCAAGAGAAATTCCCAGACGCCAAAACCTGACCACCGAAGACCAACATCAGCAGTACAAGAAGAATTTTGGGACATTTCACTCTAATCACTAACCTATTCCTCGAGGTTTTCTTTCGACACAATTGAGTCAAAGAATCTGGGCGACAATAATGTATTTGTTGTACAAGGGCAAGTAATCATTGTTCAGGTACCCTAGCATTTAGGCATGGTCAATTCAATCGCAGCCTACATGCCCTAATTGTGTTGGGTGGCTGCTGATTAGCTGCGCATATCAGAATTCTACTCGTAGTTCTCGATGCGCTTCAAGGCGTTTTGTTACAGTGCAAAAAGGGTAGAACTGCCACTAGATCGAGGTAAGGCAAGGTATGCCTTTTCTTACAGGGGATTAACCGGGCTCTATGCTCCAAAAACTAAAGTACGGATTGAGTTTTTTCGACAGGTTAGCGGCGACCGCGACTTCCGACCTAAAGCACTTAATGAAGAAGTTGTTGATGCTTATGAGAAAGGGGGATTTACAGAGTTTCTGGAGTCTCTAAAAAGAGAAGTTTTAAGAGACCATAGTGCAGGTAGTTTCCGGACACATTTACGCGCGTAGATCCAGGTGGTAGAAAGTTGGGCTTGATCAGTAGGTCTAATGCTCCGGTTATAGGCCATCGAACCGGATGAGGTGTACCAAAAAGTGTACCAATATCCGCGCAAACAAAATATATATATGGCGGTGGGATAGGGAGTCTGAGTGTTAGTTTTGAGCATGCTGATTGGTCTGGTGTTGGTGATGGCCAGGGCTACATAGGCTGCCAATACTGAAGTCTAGATTAGTGTCGTAAATAGCTGTTTCGTAGAATCAAAATAACCTTTTATTTTTGACAATGAGTATCGGTATCTAGGGCGCGCTCTCCAAATGTGTTGCTTGCAGGTAATTGATACCCCCCTAGATATCTGTATTTCGGTCTGAGCTATCACCCAGTGCTGTAAAGTATGTCGCCGGCTTCGGCAGTAGCTGTGAGAGTTTGGAGGACCTAAATATCTCTACTGATCCGTTTGCGCTCTCTAGGTATGAATCTTGATTAGGTTAGTATTGTCTCTAGATATGCCTTCAGGCATAAGGACTGCTTAGTGTCTATAGACCTTGGATCTAGGATCTAAAGAGCTCTACCGTCCCATCAGGTCTCATTAGGCTGGCATCGGTCTTACGTAGGTCGAGGGATGGCATATAGTCATCGGTGGTCTCAATACCTAGCAGTCTGTCGATATGTCTGTGCCTAGAGAGAGCCACAACTCGTATACTAAAATTGCAGCGGTCACTAAATATTTTATTACTAGTCACAGTATAATAGACCTCGAGAACACAAAACCGATTGCCTGTCGGTTTTCTCTGTGCCATTATAAACGCCGTTTAAAAAATTACACAGGCTGTTCTGGATGTTTCTCGGAGAACTTGAAAAGCAAGTATTACAATATTTATGGGCGTCGCCGGATGCCGATGTAAAACAAGTGCATGCTGCTTTGGCCACTCACCGTGAAAGCTCACTGAACACCGTTCAAAGTGCATTAGAGAGACTATTTAAGAAAGGTTTACTAAGTCGCGACAAAAAGGGCTACGCATATCTGTACCGTGCAAAAATAGATCGTGAGCATCTAATCGCTAAGTTAATAGACAGTGTTGCTGGTGATTTCATTGGGCAAGGCGAAAATAGCCTAGTAGCCGCGTTTTCTTCGGTTTCCAACGAATTAGATGAAGCACAACTTGATCACCTAGAGCAATTAATTGAAGTACAGCGCCAACATCTGCAAAAGAGCAAGAATAATGTTGATTAGTAACTGGGCTGTCGCTATGAATCTTATAGCAATGGCATTATTGGGTTTTCTTATTGCGGCCTTAATCATGTCTTGTGCGTGGTTGTTGTTTAACAAGTTTATTACCTTGTTTTCTATGAAGTCACAAAAGTCATTGGTATGGGGTTGGGTAGCAGGGCCATGGGTTTTAGGATTAACAACGACGTTGTTATTCAGCCCCTTATTTGCAAATACATTTTTATATAGATGGATTGGGGAGGTAGCACACTGGCATCATTTATATGTATTTCAAATCAGTAGTTGGCATGGTGTTTCTGTCATATTATTCTTTTTGTTTAGCGTCGCGCTAGTAGCCATGAAAGGTTGGCAATTGAATCGGCAAAGCTGCGCAGTACAGGTGTTGAATGCATTCTCGAATTCCCTTCAAAAAAATTACGGGCTACATAGTGTGATGGTATTACAAAGCGATGTTCCGACAGCATTTACGTCAGGATTATTTAGGCCTAAATGCTACGTTTCCAGTGGTCTAATAAATAACCTTAGCGACAAAGAATTAGACATAGTGATCCAGCATGAACTTGCACACGCACACAATAAGGACCCGTTAAGCAAATTATTGATCGCCTTTTTGTCAGCATATTATCCCAAAAAACTCGCACTTGATCTGAACGCTAGGTATTCGTTAATCACCGAACATTTAGCTGATCGAGCCGCTGCAATGCAACATTTGGCTGAAGACGTTGCCGGTACCCTTGTCAAAGTCACTAGGTTACAAAAAGGAATGTCAGCGCAGGTGGACAACCCAGCACTCAGCTACTTCGGCGCAGACAATATTACACAACGGGTACAGCAATTGCTCAAGCCGACCAAGAAATCTATTCCGCTAATAATACCGTTGGGTTCAATGTTGATATTGCTGTGCTTGACGGCCCTAGCAGTTGATGCCACTCACCATCTTGTTGAATCTATATTTACTCATTCGTAAGGACTTCTTAATGCAACCAAGAATAGCTTTTTGCTTAAACATAAAACCGACCGAGGCTCGGCTTTACAGTTCGTTTACTCGTCGTTTTTGCGGCTATATGACAGCAAGTTTATTGCTATTTGCACAGGCCGTAAACTCTCAGGACACTGAGGCGCAGAAAGTCTTACGACTTGAACAAGCAATCAGTCTTACGCTTGCAGAGCACCCTGACATGGATGTGTTTTATCATCATCGTTCTGGTTTAAACGCGAGGGTGAAGCAAGCCGGTTTTCTGCCACGACCTGTGATCGGTCTTGCCATTGAAGATGCTATGGGAACGGGAGAACACAGTAATTTTGGCGCGGCACAAAGTACATTGAATATCAGTTGGGTGCTGGAACAGGACGTACTAAAAAGTCGAGTGCGAGCAGCAAAAAAAGCCGTAACCCAAGTTGATTTTGAACTAGAGATCAAAGCATTAGATGTGTCTGCACAAACCGCCAAGTTATTCATACAAGCACTTGTCTTCGAACAAAGGCTGCAACTGGCTAAACTTGCTGAGCAACAAGCAAAACGTACTGTTGATGCGATAAATCGAAGACTGGAGGCGGGGAAAAGCTCAGAGATCGAAAAGCTCCAAGCAGAGTCGGAATTAGTGCGTAGAGATCTCGAGGTAGAAGATCTCATGCATGAACTTTATGCCAGCCGCTACCAGTTAGTGGCTCAATGGGGCGGGAATGCGAATAACTATTCACTTAAAGGCAATCTGCTGATGGTGCCAGTGATAGACAATTTGCAAACAGAGCTTGAGAAACTTAACCAGCATCCAGCTTTATTAGCATTTGCAAATCAGCAGCGGATTGCAGAATCAGAAATAGAGCTGGCTCGCATAGAAGCTAATCCAAAATGGCAAGTTTCGGCTGGGATCAGGCGCTATGAAACAACCGATGATTTTGGATTAGTTGCTGGCATTTCGATCCCTTGGGGCAGTGATAAAGGCAGCCTTGGTCAAGTACAAGTGATCAAAGCCCAGCAAGCAAAACTCCAAAGCCAAGCAATCGCCTTATCACGAAAGCTCAATACTCAGCTTTTTGTGCTGTTGCAAAACATCAATCATAGTAAACATGTGATAGATACCCTGACTGACAAGGTGATCCCCTTGTTGGAGCAGGCGTCAGCAGAATCCAGTAAGGCATACGACATTGGAAAGATAGGCTACTTGCAGTGGACCAGTGTAAGGCAAGAATTGCTCAGTACTCAAGCACAGTTGCTTGATGCCTACCAAGCAATTCATCTTCAACACATCGAAATTCAGCGCCTGACAGGTGTCTCTGTATCCAATTAAGTGAGGAAAAAATGAACAAATTAACGAATATTTTAGTGTTGTTATGCCTGTTAGGGATGGTTTCTATTATGTCGTCTAACGTTGTATTCGCAGAATCTGCATCCGCAGTAGAAGAGGCAGAGCCGGAAAAAGGACCACACCAAGGAAGGATGTTGCGTGATGGAGACTTTGCTATTGAGTTAGCTATTTTCGAAACAGGCGTACCACCTGAATTTCGCGTTTGGATCACCAAAGACACAAATGCTGTATCTCCTTCCGATGTTGACTTGAACGTTAAGCTGATACGTTTAGGGGGGGTGGTCGATGACATCAACTTTAGAGTCGAAGGCGACTATTTGCGGGGCGATACGGTTATATATGAACCTCATTCTTTTATGGTTGCCATCGAGGCTAATTACCAAGGTCGAAAATATACGTGGCAGTACGATAATTTTGAAGGGCGCACACTTATCGAGGATAAAGTGGCCAACGCGATGAATATTGAGACTGAAATTGTAGAGTCTGCAACCTTGCACCAAACGATTAAAGTCTATGGAAAACTTGTATTACCAGCCGATGCTAAACGCATTATACAAGCGCGTTTTGAAGGCGAAATAAAACAACTGCATGTTGGCTTGGGTGATGTGGTGAAGAAAGGGCAATTGTTACTGACAATAGAAAGTAATGAGAGCCTAAAGTCGTTTCAAATACATGCCCCTATTGCCGGGATTATTAGTCAGCAATTAGCCAATACAGGTGAACAAACTAACTCTCGAAATCTATTGGAAATTACTCAGCCAAATAAGCTATTGGCTGAGTTGGCTGTGTTCCCCATGGATATGTCCAAAGTAAAAAAAGACGCACCTGTCATTCTGACCGTTAACGGTTACGACACCATACTATCCTCAGTCATTAGTGATAAAAGATTAACGGCTAGAGACGATCAAGCCAGATTGTTTTTAGTTGAAATCGATAATTCTGATGGCAGCTTGAATGAAGGTATTTTCGTGTCCGCATTGATAGAGGTTGATACCTTTGATGTGCCCCTTGCTGTGAAACATATTGGGTTGCAAAGCTTCAGAGACTTTACCGTGGTGTATGCGAAGGTGGGCGAAGAATATGAAGTAAGAATGCTTGAATTAGGCCGCGAAGCAGGTGAATGGATTGAAGTGCTTGGCGGTGTCGATTTGGGTACAGAATACGTGACTAACAATAGCTACATCATCAAAGCCGACATTGAAAAGTCCGGCGCATCACACGACCACTAGGAGCGCTGCATGTTAGATTTTATTTTACGTTTTGCCATTAAGCGCAATATTTTTATTATGGTGTTAGTACTTGGCGTATCGGCGCTGGGTGTATGGAATTTCAATAAATTACCCATAGATGCGGTGCCTGACATTACCAATGTTCAGGTGATGATAAACACCGATGCTCCCGGCTATACACCGTTGGAAGTCGAACAACGCATTTCGTACCCACTGGAAACTGCTTTAGCTGGACTGCCAAACCTTGAAGGAACACGGTCAGTTTCGCGCTATGGTTTATCTCAAGTGATTGCTATTTTCGGTGACGAAACTGACATTTATTTTGCCCGCCAGTTGGTGAATGAACGACTCTCATCAGCAAAGTCTTCACTGCCCGTTGGACTTGAACCCCAGTTAGGCCCAATAGCCACGGGGCTTGGTGAGATATTTATGTTTACGGTCGATGCATTACCCGATGCAACTGATAAAGACGGCGAGCTAATTACCCCTATGGACTTACGCTCAGTCCACGACTGGGTAATTCGCCCACAATTAATGCGGGTGCCAGGGGTGGTGGAAGTCAATCCTATTGGTGGCTTTGAACGAGAGCTGGTAGTCGCATTTGAACCTGAAAAGTTGCTCTCATTTGGTCTTACTCAGGCAGATATTGTTCGCGCTATTGAAAACAACAATACCAACCAAGGAGCCGGTTTTATAGAAAAAAACGGCGCTCAGTGGTTAATTCGTATACCTGGGCAAATTGAAGATATAGACGCACTGAAACAGATTGTGATTGAGACCACAGACGGTGCTAGCGTCCGAGTCAGTGACGTTGCCAATGTTAGCGAAGGGCATGGATTGCGCACCGGTGCAGCAACACAAGGTGGGCGAGAAGTCGTCATGAGCACCGTGTTTATGTTAATTGGTGAAAATAGTCGCACGGTAGCTTTTGCTGTGGGAGAAAAGCTAAAAGAAATAAACAAGTCACTTCCTGAAGGGATCATCGCCACCGCAGTGTATGACAGGACAAAACTCGTCGACCAAACACTTAACACCGTCAGGACTAACTTAACCGAAGGTGCGTTATTGGTTATTGTTGTTTTGTTTCTATTACTAGGAAACTTTCGAGCGGCGTTTTTAACCGCACTGGTTATCCCCATCACGATGCTGATGTTAATAACGGGTATGGTACAAGCGAAGGTGAGTGCCAATTTAATGAGCTTAGGTGCATTGGACTTTGGTTTGCTGGTTGATGGTGCCATTATTATTGTGGAAAACTGTTTACGTCGGCTAAGTCAAGCTACTCCAAACAGCCAGCAGCTAGCGTTAAAGCACCGTTTGGAAGTGGTATTTACGGCTACAAAAGAAGTGATACGCCCCGCCTTGTTTGGCATGTTTATTATCACCGTTGTGTATATCCCTATCTTCGCACTTGAAGGCGTTGAGGGTAAGATGTTTCATCCCATGGCAACCACCGTTGTTATTGCATTGCTATGTGCGACTATTTTGTCCGTCACGTTTGTGCCAGCCGCCACTGCATTATTGTTCAAAAAGCCGGTTAAAGAACGACACAATTATATTATGAGTGGCGCTACCTTCTTGTATCGACCGGCACTTGACTGGGTGATGAAAGCCAGATGGTTTGTGGTGATTTCTGCTATCGCCTTGGTGGGCATTATGGGCTACCAAACCACACGACTGGGTAGCGAGTTTGTGCCTAACCTAGATGAAGGTGATATTGCCATGCATGCACTGCGCATACCCGGCACTTCATTGAGTCAAGCGGTTGCACTTCAAGAAAGCTTAGAGGTACGCATTATGGAAATGCCTGAAGTAGAGCGCGTATTTTCCAAAATTGGCACCGCTGATGTGGCAACGGATGCAGTACCGCCGAGTGTTGCCGACAACTTTATTATTCTAAAATCACGCGACCAGTGGCCAAATCCCAAGAAACCTAAAGATCAAATCATTGAAGAATTAGCCGCATTAGTTGAGCCGATACCCGGTAATCGATACGAATTCTTACAACCTATTCAAATGCGATTCAATGAACTTTTATCCGGCGTGCGAGCAGAGTTGGCTATCAAGGTGTTTGGCGACAATTTTGAAGTACTAGACGCGGTTGGCAGTAGCATCCAAGATGCGATTGGCAGCGTAGAGGGCATTGCTGATATACAAATGGAACAAACCACAGGTTTGCCTATGCTAACCATACAACCCAAACTTGAGAAACTTGCGCAATACGGAATATCTAAAGCTGACATTCAGCAACAACTGTCCACATCATTGGGCGGTCGCGTAGCCGGTAAGTTCTATGAAGGCGATGCCAGAGCCGACATTGTGGTGCGTTTGCAAGAAAGCACGCGTAGCGACATTGATGCCCTTTATCGTTTGCCAATACATTTGCCCGATGGGCAGTATGTGCCGCTGCAAGAATTGGCTAACCTAGAGATGTTACTAGGTGCAAACCAAGTGAACCGAGAAAACGGTAAACGACGGGTTGTGGTCACCGCGAATGTTAGAGGCCGTGATTTGGGCAGTTTTGTTGCAGATATTCAAACGCAAATCAATGCAAATGTGGATATTCCTGCTGGCTACTGGCTTGAATACGGTGGCACATATCAAAAACTGCAATCAGCCTCAAAGCGCTTGTCGATTGTGGTGCCGGTGACCTTATTTATGATCCTTGGGTTATTAATTCTGGCTTTAGGCTCATTTAAAGACGCCATGATCATCTTTACAGGTGTGCCACTTGCCTTAACCGGGGGTATCGCAGCGCTGTTACTACGCGATATTCCATTTTCTATTTCAGCGGCCGTTGGGTTTATTGCGCTATCGGGTATCGCAATAGGAAACGGCTTAGTGATGGTGTCGTTTATCCGTGACTTGCGTAAACAAAATATCCCACTAGAAGAGGCTATATTTAACGGTGCGATCACTCGACTGCGTCCGGTCATCACCACTGCGTTAGTCGCCTCTTTAGGCTTTGTGCCGATGGCGCTTAATACCGGTATTGGCTCAGAGGTTCAACGACCGCTTGCTACTGTTGTTATTGGGGGGATCATTTCTGCCACTTTGCTGACTTTGTTTGTCGTGCCAGCGCTATATCGCCTATTGCATAAAGACAACAAGAATATGAGCAGTGAGGAGCTATCCCATGCCCAGTAATATTTTACGCTTAACCACATTGGTACTCGGCATTGTGTTAATGAGTATGTCATTCGACCTACTTGCGCATGGCGTTGACAACAAAACTCGTGTGTTTTTGGAGTAAAATACAGGGGTGCAATTTATCCCCTTTATCTACATTTGCGCAAAACACATGTTCACGGGTTATGACCACATATTGTTTCTGGTAGGCGTCATATTCGTTCTTTATCGAAGTTGAGATGTGCTGCTGCACATAAGCATGTCCACCATTGGTCACAGTATTATTTTGCTGTGGGGCGTGCTGTCCGTCTGTTCAACTCTCAGCAATTCGGTGGGCCTGGGGTTCATATGGGGTTGCTTAGCCTCTCAGGCTGGTGTTTGTGTAGGTTTATTGGTTGGGTGTGACACGGAGCGATACAGGAGACCGTGCGCGTAGTGCTGCCTGGTGACCTGGGTGTGGTGCTGACGCAGGTTTCTGGCTTGTCTTTTAGAGCCAATAAGACAAGTCCATCTAAAAGCTACGGTGTAGTAATAGGCACCTCGATCTATTGCTGATTAGATTACCTATCCAGCTATGATTAAACTACCTTGAGCTTACAACTGATAAAGCTATCTTGGTAATTGAGAATGGCTACTTTTTTTGCTGCAGGGATGATAGTTGGAATGGTGGTGTGTTTCGTGGTTTCGATTCTCCAGCCCTGAATACCTCTTGTAGGCTTATCGATCACATCACGGATATTGCCTTGAGAACAGCCTATTTGCTTAGCGAATGCGTAGGCGGATAATGGTAGTCGGACTTCTTTAGTTTTTTGTAAATCGCAATAAGAGGTATTGCTGTGGGATTTGACTTTCTGGTCATTGTGCTTGTTCCGATAGATTTTCATTGATGATGCTGGACATGAACCAACAAGATTAAATGGGATGAACGGGAGTTTGCATTCTGGAGTCATTCTCAGAATTTGGCATAGGCTTCTTCATAATATGTAACTTAATCGTTACGCTCGGCTGCAGGGTAGGTGTGACGTACATTACAGCTGCATGACTCTTTGGCATTAGCCACCGCAGATCAGTGAGAGATTACAAAGTTTGGGGTTGGTTGGTGGATTGCTAAGATAGTAGTCATCTAAAACTGTCAGCAGCTGCACGGATCATGGAGACAGGCTTGTCACATACTACCTGCCGAGTTCAATGACCAACACGAGCACGGCCGCGCGTGGAGCTCCGTGTCGCGAATGGTGCATTCTGACTGGTGTTTGTATAGGTATGGATTAAAGGTCCCTTAAATGAGGCCACAGACGATACAGGCTACTTAGTGATGGTGCGTGAAACATAGGAAGAAGAACACGGCATGTTACTTTCAAGGCTGGCGATGATTATCTGGTTGACCCAGGCTGTCATTGTGATTCCGTCCGGCTTAGTTACTACTAGGCGATCACGAGACTCTTGGTGCAAACCCACTCTGGCTGGATGATTCTTATTCTTGTGTTGTCGCGTTGACATAGGATAGTCCTCGTTAGATCTCGTGGGTGCTAGCAGGGTGGGTTGAGGTTGTCTCGGAGTAATGCGCGACTTGATGACATAGTATCTCGAAGGGTGTCGAACCCTTAGTCGGCGTTGGGCTAGCTATATGTAGCGTAAGGCTCTCCGAGAGCGTCTTGACTTGAGTCGACAGGTTGCTAGCATTATGCCCAGACAATCCATAAGACTCCCTGACTTCTGAGAGAGTCGGTTGGCGGCTGAGGTCCGCGTTCAGAGTCTGGATGGTTTGCATCAGGAAGTTAGTGCCTTTAGACAGGCGGAGTGCCGCTTCCTGTCCAGGTCCGACATACAGGATAGGAACCAGGGAGACTTCAAGACTCCCAGTCGGTAGCGTGATTGCCTGACGTTTGAGATCGAATAACATGGGAGCTGGGGACTCACTATCTTTAACCTTCGTGCAGGTCAGCTTCATCCCAATATCTATGGAGTCGGCATCGCGCTTTAGCTGAGCGCAGTTGTATTGCCAGTCGAGAGCGCCGAGAAGGCTGCTGGCTCCACGTGCATGCGTAGTCCCCTTGGCGGTGTGATGGATAAGCAGCACGGTAGCGCCAAAGCGCAGCTGCAAGTGTTCTGTGAGCAGCCCTATGAAGAGTGAGACCTCGGCATTGTCATTCTCGGCCATTCCTATCGCGACTCTAGCTAAAGTGTCGATGACGATGAGTCGTGGAGCCGATGGTAGGGTGGCAGCTAGGTGGTCGGCGTAGTCTTCAAGTGCGCCGTCGCTGTAGAGGTCCTTGGGTCTCTCTTCGATCCATAGGTTATCGCCTGGATCTATTGCGTGGTGAAGGAGCCAGGCTTGTGCTCGTTTATAGACGCCGTTGAGCCCCTCAGCGGCTAAGTATACAACAGGTCCTTGAGTGACTGGATGTCCATGGAAGTCCAGGCCAGTTGAAATGCTCAGCGCAAGGTCTAAAGCGGCGAAGGACTTTCCGGATCCTGGAGGACCAATGATCGCTGCAAGGGCGTTTGCTGTGAGGATGTCTTTAATGAGCCAGTCTGTATCTCTTATCGCAGACCAGCCGCGGCTGAATGGTTTCAGTGTATTTTGTGTCGGGCGCATAGTCGCCTCCGGTTATTGTGATTGTGGGTTTAGTGCTTGTGTGTGTTTGGTTTAGTGCTTCGATGTGATGATTGATGATTGTGATGATTGACGCGACTGAGAGGCCGTAGGACTCAGAATGGATAGTATGATTCTAATTGTTGTTTATCTAGGGAATTGAAATCAATCAATTATCGATAAAGGTAGTGGTAGAAAGGCTTTGGGGGAAACTGGACGAACAGGACAATTGACGAGTAACAATCATCCAAAATTGGCTATTTAATAAGTGATGTAGAGAATAATATTAATAGTGGGCTCAAGCCCATGAAGGCTAGGACGCTTTTGATATGGCGTCAGACTACGACTTTGCACAAGCTGTGGCTATGGTGGTTGACAGCCTCTGTTCAGTGAGTCTTGATGGTGGATATATTGATGAGGGTTATGTCTATGGCATGACTGGGATATTAGCTGTTAGCGACGTGGAAACACGCAAAAACAATGTGTATACAAAACTGTATACACATAAGGAGGCTAATTATTCTAAGTGTTTGTTTTTACTAGATTTGTTGAGCGACAGTGAAAGTGGTCGGGGATGAGGGATTCGAACCCCCGACATCCTGCTCCCAAAGCAGGCGCGCTACCAGGCTGCGCTAATCCCCGAATGACTCTCCATACGGTCTTTCTCAAGAGCGCGCATGATACTGATCGAGCAGGTTACCGTCAATGCGAAATGATAACATCTAGCAATAAACTAGGTGACTTTAATTCATTGGTGCCTCTGCTGGTCTAGATAGGGTAAAGTTTGACAAATTTTGGGCTACCGAATCCCGTTTATCCCGATCCCCACGCGGGTGGCTGATTGGCTGAAATTGGTACCTTTTTCCTGGGAGACTATTGCGTGCAGCAAAATGACTACGCCCCATCCTTTGACGGTTGTCCGCTATGCGGGAACATAACAGTTACAGCCTACTACGACGATAAAACGCGGTCATATTTGTGCTGTGGCCAATGTCAGCTAGTCTTTGTACCGCGAACATTTCATTTGTCCTCAACGGACGAGCGAGCGGTCTATGATCAACACCAAAATAATCCTAATGATCAAGGTTACAGAAAGTTTCTAGGTCGTCTTGCTGACCCCTTACTTGAAAAACTTGCGCCCAATAGTTTTGGTCTAGACTTTGGCAGCGGCCCAGGGCCTACTTTATCGCTAATGTTTGAAGAAAAAGGACATAAGGTAGCCATTTATGATCCTTATTACGCCCCTGATAAACTAGCCCTTGAAGGTCACTATGATTTTATTACCAGTACTGAAGTGGTTGAGCACCTCGCGGCGCCAGGTCTAGAGCTCGATCGTCTGTGGCGATTGTTAAAGCATGGAGGCTATCTGGGGCTCATGACCAAGCAGGTTACTGACCGAGAGTCTTTTGACAGTTGGCACTATAAAAATGATCCAAGCCACATTAGTTTCTTCTCACAACAGAGTTTTGAATACCTGGGAGCCAAATGGGGCAGTGCACCGATGTTTGTCGGTGCAGACGTAATACTCTTCAGGAAGTAGTTAGAACCTTTTTCCTGGCCGCAACAAAAGACTTCACAGACCTGTCAATATCGGACTCGGTTGTGACCCACGAGCAGACGCTAATACGAATTACTTTTTGTCCCTGCCAAACAGACCCACCGACCCAGCATTCGCCAGAGTCTTGGATAGATTGAATAATTTCTTCGGTGTCTTCATCAGATGCATTGCAACTGACCACTACCTGATTAAACACCACATCATTGAGAACACTAAAACCCTGTTGACTGAGTTGGTTAGCAAATAGGAATGCGCGCTCATGCAGGCCAACGATGAGTTCATCAATGCCCTCGCGACCCAGATACTTTAAGGCAGCCCATAGTTCCACTGCGCGAGCTCGACGGGACATCTCTGGGGTGTAGTGCATGCCATCGCGGCTTTCACTGAAGTGCAGGTAGGCGCCAGACGCCTGTAAAGCATGGGTTAGGGCCTGTTTGTCTGCGCATAGCAGTATGCCGCTGTCATAGGGGGTATTAAGCGTCTTGTGGCCATCCACTGACCAAGACTGGGCTTTGTTCATACCTTCGGTCAAATGCCTAAGCTGCCCTGTTGCGCCGGCCCAAAGACCGAAGGCACCGTCAATATGTACCCAGGCACCAACATTATTGGCTAGCGTGCAGATTTCATCAAAAGGATCAAAGGCACCAGAATTGACATTGCCCGCCTGTAATATGAGCAGGCAACTGTCATCTAGTGCGGGTAATTTTTCTAGGCAGAGGCGACCCTGATCATCACAGTCTACATACTCTATATTGTCGAGGCCAAAACCTAAGAGTGCCAATGCTTTCACCACGGCACCATGGGTCTGTTGACCGCTAATGACCCTCAGTGGTGGAGCGCCGTTCATTCCCTGGCGATTGAAGTCCCACCCTTTGTTGTCGCATAAACGATAGCGAGCCGCGGCAAGACCACAAAATATCGCAGAGGAGGTGCCGCTGACAAAACCAGCGACGGTCTCATCAGGAAGGTCAAATAGTTGTTTTAGCCAAGTCTCGCACACCGCTTCTAATCTTGAGGCAACCGGTGACATTAGATAAAGCGCTGTATTTTGATCCCAAAAGTCGGTGAGCCATTTGGTGGCCAAAGTGACCGGGATAATGCCACCGTTAACATAGCCAAAGTAACGGCCACCAGTCTGCGCAACGGACGCGGGGGAGCCTAACTGATGTAGCTGTTTGAGAATCTCTGAACCATCACCATTCTCAACAGGCATATCTTCGATAAAATAATTGAGATCCTTTATAGCCTCAGGCGACGGGAATACGTTCCGCTCTGTAACAGAATCAGCGTATTCAAAGGCATAACCTCGCGCCTCCTCATAGAGAGATTTAAGCTGTTGTTCTGCGTGCATTTTATCGCGTAGAGACATATCTCAATTGATCCGTTCTGGATAGATTTTAGTGATAATCAGAATAAGAAGCAGTAAACCATAGACTAAACCTTCTAGAAAGTTAGAATATCATCCTTCAAACAAAATTAACCCAGAGAAGACTTATGTTCAGTGGACAAACCCTCACCCTAAAAATGATTGAAAATGACTTCGCAGAGATCAATTTCAATAGCCTCACAGGCTCGGTTAACAAGTTCGACAAGCAAACTCTGGGCGAGCTGGAAACGGCGGTGGCCATGCTAAAGGCTGCAGCGTCCATCAAGGGCCTATTGGTCAGTAGTAGTAAATCGGTTTTTGTGGTGGGCGCCGATATTACTGAATTTGCCGAGATGTTTGCCGTACCAAAAGAGGAGTTTATAGCGGGGGCGCAGCACGCTAATGGTCTTTTTTCGGCTATTGAAGACCTCCCATACCCTTCGGTAGCAGCCATTAATGGCTTTGCCCTCGGCGGCGGCTTCGAAATCTGTCTGTCCTGTGACTCACGTGTCATGAATATTGAAGCGGCTGTAGGATTGCCTGAGACCGGACTTGGTATAATCCCCGGCTGGGGTGGTACCGTGCGCCTCCCTAGGCTGGTGGGTTTTGCTACAGCAGCCCAGTGGATCTCTTCAGGGGCGCAGCAATCTGCTCAATCAGCCTTACAAGCGGGCGCTGTGGACCAGTTAGTAGAGGCAGATAGCACAAGAGACGCAGCTCTGGCATTGCTGGCATCTCATGCCAATGGCGAAGTGGACTTTGAAGAGCGTCGAATCAGCAAACGCTCAGCAGTCAAGGTCAGTTCGACCGAGATCGCAGAAACGGCTGACAAACTTCAGAGCGCTATTTTGGGTAGAACGGGCAACAGGTATCCCGCGCCATTAAAGGCCATAGACCTATTAAGTGCCTCGGCTTTGGTTGACCGTGACGCGGCGATTCATTTGGAAAACCAAACATTTTGTGAATTGAGCCACACAGCAGAGGCGAGGGCCTTAGTAGGCCTGTTTTTGGGCGGTCAATTTGTCGTTAAACAAGCAAAAGTCCGCAGCGCACCTTTCAAAGATAGTGCACAGCCCATTACTAGTGCCGCGGTTATTGGCGCGGGCATTATGGGTGGCGGTATCGCCTATCAAAATGCCTTAAAGGGTTATTCGGTTGTCATGAAAGACATTGCCCAGCCAGCTCTTGACCTGGGCATGAATGAGGCAACTAAACTTCTAAATAAGGGTGTACAGCGAGGTAAGCTAACTGAGGCTAAGTCGGCTCAGATTATCAGTCAAATACAACCAACCCTCGACGATACGGCTATTAGTGATAGCAATATGATCGTTGAGGCGGTGGTCGAAATAGAGTCGGTTAAGGCCCAGGTTCTAGCCGCAGTAGAAGCGCAGCTGTCGAACCCAGAAAGCATTATTACATCGAACACTTCGACAATCTCTATTACGTCTCTTGCCGAGTCATTGCAGCGGCCAGAAAACTTTTGTGGCATGCACTTTTTTAATCCCGTTCATGCAATGCCCCTGGTAGAGATTATTCGTGGAGAAAAAACCTCAGACAAAACGATTGCAGCGGTCTGTGCCTACACCCTAAGCCTTGGCAAAAAGCCGATTGTCGTTAATGACTGCCCTGGCTTCTTGGTTAATCGCGTCCTCTTTGCCACCATGTTTGGCATGGAAATGTTAATCGCGGAGGGGGCTGACTTTCAACAGATCGACCATGCACTTGAGGCCTGGGGTTTACCGATGGGACCGGCCTATCTCTCTGATGTTGTCGGATTGGACACTATTGTTCATTGTTATTCAGTCATGTTGGCAGGTATACCTGAACGTTTCATTGAGATCTCGCCAGCTCGCCCATCTGCCATGCTAGTGGATGCAAATAGGTTAGGTCAAAAGAACGGTCTTGGCTATTACGCTTATCAAACTGACGAGAGGGGTCGCGCAGCAAAGGCGCCAGACCCATGGGTTATCCAAGCTTTTGAAGCACAATTTGGCACAACAGGTCCATTTGATGAGCGTGAGATAGTGACTCGTGTACTGCTGCCTATGGGAATGGAAATGGCCCGTTGCCTAGAGGAGGGCATCGTTGGTTCTCCAACCGAGGCAGACATGGCATTGATTTACGGACTTGGTTTCCCATCGTTTAGAGGCGGTATCTGCCGTTGGATGGACGAGATTGGCCTAGCTGAAATTTGCGCTCTGGGTGACCAATACAGCCATATCAGTCCTCTCTATCAGCCCACCGACAGAATGCGTGCGATGGCGGCTAAGGGAGAAACCTTTTACTCCTCATAAATATTCACTAAAAAAGGACCAGACCTCTTCGCTGGCGTTGATATCGCGATTACCAGATTGAGCTCGAACCCAATCCATAGGATATTTCCACCAGGGGACCTGTGCGCCCGGCCAATGATGACCGCCACCGTCAATGATATAAAACCAGACTTGCTGGTTTTTATGATCGGCATAGTAGCGTTCAAAGATGACTGAACTCCCATCATTGGGGTCCTTATCTTCAATTTTAATTGCAGTTTTTTTGTTCAAACCGTTGGCTTCCACAAAAAATTGAGTCGATGAGGGTAGATCAAGATATGCCCCATAGCCGTCACTATTGTCCATGTCGCCCTCGTAAAGGGAGATATCATCAGCGGTGCCGTGTATCTCAAATAAAGGAATAGGTGCATCAAGGTTGCAAGAGTCACGGGTTTCTTTCATCAAAACGCCAGCCACCGGTGCAAAAGCCTTAAATATATCGGTAGAGGTGCAGGCAAGCATATAGCTCATGTCGCCGCCATTAGACATACCCGTGGCAAAGATTTTTGATGGGTTTGACTCATAACGATCTCTTACATCAATAACTAACTCCCTGATGAAAGCTAAATCGTCCACACTTGAGTCAATATGAAAGTCATAGCCCACGTTAAAGAACGTATTTCCTCCAAGATCCAGCGTTCCTTGGGGATAGACGACTACAAAGCCTTCGCGGTCGGCGATATCATTCATTTTGGAGTAATCCATAATGTATTTGGCTGCGCTAGTGTAGCCATGAATCACTACCATTAAAGGCGCGTCTGGCTCCAAGTCAGCGGGCACATGTAGCCAATAGGTTCGTTGCAGTCCTTGGTGAGAAAATATTTTCTCTCCCGTAAAGGCATCAGCGATACTTAGCGGCGACACCAACAGCAAAGCGATTAACAGTAATTTCATAATAGTCTTCTTTAACCGGTTAACGTCCATCAACCTGGTGGGCGATGGATCGGAACAGGGCGAGGTGAGGCCAATCGCTAGATGGACCATAGGTGGTGTCGTTATAGTGCGGATTAGCCGACAACTTGGCAATCACAGTGTTAGTCTCAGGATTGACATAAATATATTGATTGTAGACACCCATCGCCATGAACTCTCCCTCGTTACCCGGCGGTATCCACCACTGATACCCGTAACCAAAACCTGGGCCTGGCTGGACATGTGCGCCGTCGGGTGTGATCGAATCAGCCACCCAGGCCTTAGGTACGATCTGCTGGCCGTTTAAGGCTCCATCATGAAGATACATAGATCCGATCTTGGCAAAGTCGCGCAGCGTCAAATTGAGGCCCCCTAGAGCCATTTCTACGTTGACCCCGTCAGCAATCCAATAGCCCTCATGTTCCATGCCCGCAGCAGTATAGAGATTGTCCTGCATGTAATCGGTAATACTTTGCCCGGTCGCGCGACTAAGCACCATACTTAGCACATGGGTATCTATGCTGACATAATGGTTTTTTGTGCCGGGTGGCACTCCGCGCGTGAGGCTAGCGGCAAAATCGTCCTGTGAATTACCCAGTGAAAAGTCTCGTCCCCAGCGATTAATATCGCTATAAAAGTCGCCATAATCTTCGTTAAAAGCGATTCCAGAAGACATCTGCAATACATCCTTAATGCGCACCCCTTCATAGCCCGAGCCCTTTAACTGAGGAGCGTAGACGTCAACAGCCTGCTCAATGCTGGCGATCTGGCCCTGATCAACAGCGATACCAACCAGTGCCGAGATAAACGACTTCGCCATAGACCAAGAGATGTTCTGTGTCGTCTGGTTATTACCCAAAAAGTAACTCTCAGAGACAATCACATCGTCCTGAATCACCAAAAATCCGGTCGTCCAGGAGTCCTTAAGAAAAGCTTGAGTAATATAATCCTGGTTGTCATAACTAAAGTTCGGGGGCAGTGACCCTGATAGGTCGACGGAATAGCGATAAGGTTGACTGGATTTCTCTAAACCCTTGGTGGGCCAAATGGTTTGGACTGAACGAAAGTTTTCAACAATTCTATCTTCATCAAATAGATGCATGGTGACGTACAGTGCTTGCAACTTCGGATAGAACCCAATGCAAACTACGATTAAACCTACCGTTAAAGCAATACTAATTCTTTTTATGGTCACCACAGATCCCTCAAAGTCATATAGCTAGGGTTTATAGCCCTTCGAGGCCCAAGGTTAGCCAGCATATTAAGCGAGTGCAACCTATTTCCAATCCATGGGAAACCGGCAGACACAGAAAAGGGCGGATAAAAATCCGCCCTCAATCGATACTAACTCATCTAAATCTAGAACTGGTTCATGGTGTTGTCTTTACCTGAGGCCTTAAGTGCCGCTTCACCGGCAAAGAACTCTTTGTGGTCATCACCCATGTCAGACCCGGCCATGTTCTGATGTTTAACGCAGGCGATACCCTGGCGAATTTCCTTGCGTTGCACGCCAGCGACGTAACCCAGCATGCCCTGTTCGCCAAAGTAATCCTTAGCAAGGTTATCGGTAGACAAGGCAGCGGTATGGTAGGTAGGCAGGGTAATCAAGTGGTGGAAAATCCCAGCATCCTTAGCTGCATCCGCCTGGAAAGTACGAATCTTTTCATCGGCCTCTACACCCAAGTCAGTGACGTCATAAACGGCATTCATAAGGTCTGCGCGTTCATAGCTAGACACGTCTTGGCCGGCTTCAGACCATGCGTCAAAGATCTGCTGGCGGAAGTTAAGTGTCCAGTTAAACGACGGGCTATTGTTATAGACCAGTTTAGCCTTAGGAACGGCTTTACGAATCTCATCAACCATGGCGCCAATCTGGCCGATATGTGGCTTCTCGGTCTCGATCCAAATCATATCTGCGCCGTTCTGTAGGCTGGTAATAGAGTCCAGTATGCATCGTGCTTCGCCTGTGCCAGCCTTAAACTGAAATAGGTTACTGGGCAGACGTTTAGGCCGAACCAGTTTGCCATTTCGGTTAATCACTACATCACCATTTTTCATGTCTGCAGGCGTCACTTCTTCAACATCTAAGAACGCGTTGTACTGATCGCCCAAATCGCCTGGCTCGTTGGTTACTGCGATTTGCTTAGTCAGGCCTGCGCCCAATGAATCTGTACGTGCAACAATCACACCCTCATCAATGCCTAATTCAAGGAAGGCATAGCGAACCGCGTTAATTTTAGCTAAGAAGTCAGAATGAGGAACAGTTACCTTACCGTCCTGGTGACCACATTGCTTTTCATCAGAGACTTGGTTCTCAATTTGAATACAACAGGCGCCAGCTTCAATCATCTGCTTAGCCATAAGATAAGTCGCTTCAGCATTACCGAAACCAGCATCAATATCTGCAATAATGGGTACTACGTGAGTTTCAAAATTATCGATCTGGACTTTAATAGCCGCTTTAGTATCACCCTGAGCTGCATCTAACTGGCGGAATAGGCCGGCTAGTTCACGAGCATCGGCCTGACGTAAAAAGGTATACAGTTCAGCAATAAGAGCCGCCACCGACGTCTTTTCGTGCATAGACTGATCAGGAAGAGGTCCGAACTCAGATCGCAGCGCTGCAACCATCCATCCTGACAGGTAAAGGTACTTCTTTTTCGTGGTACCGAAGTGTTTTTTGATCGCGATCAACTTCTGCTGTCCAATAAATCCATGCCAGCAACCTAGAGACTGTGTGTAAGCGGTAGGGTCAGCATCGTACTCATCCATATCGGCACGCATAATACCGGCGGTGTATTTGGCTATATCAAGACCTGTTTTAAAGCGGTTTTGAGCGCGCATACGGGCCGCTGAGTCAGCGTTGATGGCGCTCCAGTTACCCTTATTGTTTTGTATGACTTTTGCCAAATCGGCTGAATCTTGGTTGAAAGTAGACATGTAAACAAACCTTATTTTGGTGGTGAAATTTGACTGTAGTGCCATTTTAGGTATCATGCCGTCATTATCCTAGTTTATCATTTCTATCTTGAGTATTTTTTATATGAATATGTCTAAAGTAGATTTAAATCTCCTCGTGTACCTTGATGTACTACTTCGCGAGTGCAACGTAACCCGCGCGGCTGAAGAACTTGGCATAAGCCAGCCGGCAATGTCCAACAGCCTGCGGCGCCTAAGAGACCTCTTTAGTGATCCTATTTTGGTGCGGACTAGCGACGGTATGACCCCCACTGAGAGAGCTTTGGAGCTACAACCGCTGGTTCGGACTGTGTTAGCGGCGGCAGAGCTGGCAGTGTTGCCTAAGACAGACTTTGACCCCGGTGTTTCCACCCGAATATTCCGCATCATGGCAAGTGACTATACTGAATCAACGCTATTGCCTGTTTTGCTAACCAGCCTGCGTAAGGAGGCCCCGGGGGTTCGCTTAGATATCATGACGCCCAGCGATGTGAGTTTTCATGACGTCGAAAGAGGCAAGGTTGACCTGGTTATTAACCGATTTGATACCTTGCCTCAGTCTTTTCATCAGGTACACCTTTGGGATGACAGCTTCTCCTGTGTGGTCAGTGCCAAAAACCCTGTTACTAAAAATTGGAATCTCGAATCATACCTCTCAAGCAAGCATGTCTGGGTGAGTAAGACCGGTATGGGCGTAGGTGTGGGAATGAGCCCAGATGACGTGCAGCGACTGGGTTGGGTGGATGATGCTTTAGATAAGATTGGTGCAAAGCGCGACATTACCGTGTTCACTCGACATTATCAGGCTGCTCTTTTTTTGGGCGAGCAGGACGATCTAATTGTTACCTTGCCATCAATGGCCGCGGAAAGGCTAAAAGGAGACCCCAGCGTGGAAGTTTTAGAACCACCCTTTGAAATCCCACGCCTACGCCTAAAGATGGTCTGGAGTCCATTGCTACAGCATGATCCAGGTCACAGATGGATGAGGCAGTTAATCAAAAAGGTCTCTGAAGAAATGCTTCGATAACTCGAATCCACCTTATCTAGTATCTGCTTCCTGAATAGCAAAGATATAGGCAATAGATTTGGCAAATATGGGTTGAGTCAATAAACTTAGTGTAAATGTTTTAATTGCCGGAGAAATTGACCAATGAGTCAACGCATCGAAGAATCAGGCCTACAGGTTGCCAAACCAATCCACGATCTTGTGAATCAAGCGATCCTGCCAGGTACTGGTATCAGTGAAACCGCTTTTTGGTCTGGTTTCGCCTCTATCTTGGCCGAGTTCGGGCCCAGAAATAAAGCCCTCCTGCGCAAGCGTGATCAACTGCAAACCCAGATAGACCAGTGGCATAGTGCAAACAGCGATCGGTTCGAATTTGCCCGGTACAAGGCCTTTCTGCAAGAGATTGGCTATTTGGTTCCAGAAGGGGGCGACTTTGCTGTAAGCCCGGAAAATGTCGATACAGAAATTGCCGTGCAAGCTGGCCCACAGCTAGTAGTACCTATCATGAATGCTCGATTCGCCCTTAACGCGGTCAATGCCCGCTGGGGCAGTCTGTACGACGCGCTTTATGGCAACGATGTGATCTCTGAACAAGAGGGAGCCGAGAAAGCCGGCGCTTATAATCCCGTACGAGGCCAAAAGGTCATCGATTACGGTCGAGATTTTCTCGATGGCGCCGTGCCGCTGTCTAGCGGGTCTCATCACCAAGCGACCCGGTATACTGTGGTAGAAGGTCAGCTAAGGGTTCAATTAGAGGGCGCAAGTAACGCCACTCTGCAGGCGCCAGAGCAGCTATCTGGGTATCTCGGCGACAGGGAGAAACCAACCTCTATTTTATTAAAAAACAATAACTTACATATTGAACTTCAAGTAGATAATAGTCACCAAATTGGCGCATCTGATAAGGCTGGAATTAAAGATATTGTCCTGGAGTCAGCGCTAACCACTATTATGGACTGTGAAGACTCCGTTGCTGCGGTAGACGCCGACGACAAGGCGCTGGCCTATGGTAATTGGCTGGGGCTGATAAGGGGGACTCTAGAAGAGACTATTATCCGTGGTGACAGCAGCTTTGTGCGGTCGATGAACTCAGATCGCACCTATACAGCCGCCGATGGCTCCGAGCTTAGGCTTAACGGCCGTAGCCTCATGTTCATAAGGAATGTAGGCCACCTGATGACCAACCCAGCGATATTGGATGATCAGGGCAACGAAATACCCGAAGGGATCATGGATGGCGTCATTAGTAGCCTAATCTCTCTTCATGACATCAATAATCAGTCAAAGCTGACTAATTCGGCCGCTGGCAGCATCTACATTGTCAAACCTAAGATGCACGGCCCAGAAGAAGTGGCCTTTACCAATGACCTGTTCGACGCTATCGAAGACCTGCTAGGCCTTGTCAGACATACGATTAAGGTTGGCATAATGGACGAAGAGCGCCGCACGTCAGTAAACTTAACTGAGTGTATTCGCGCAGCTAAAGGCCGCGTGGTCTTTATTAATACCGGCTTTCTCGATCGAACCGGCGACGAAATTCACACCAGCATGCTAGCTGGCGCGTTTGCGTTGAAGGGTGATCTTAAAAAGATGCCCTGGATCACAGCCTACGAAAACCAAAATGTTGATGTCGGGCTGGCCTGTGGCTTAAAGGGCAAGGCACAGATAGGCAAAGGCATGTGGGCCATTCCAGACAATATGGCAGAGATGATGGCGGTAAAGATTGGTCATCCTATGGCCGGCGCTAATACCGCCTGGGTACCCTCGCCAACGGCGGCAACGCTGCACGCAATGCATTATCACCAAATTGACGTGCCAGCCCTCCAAGAACAGCTAAAAAGCCGCGTAAGGGCAAATGTTGACGATATTCTTACTATTCCGCTGCTGGGCAATCAAAGCCTTACCGCAGAAGAGGTTCAACTTGAATTAGACAATAACGTCCAAGGAATGCTTGGTTATGTTGTGCGCTGGGTTGAGCAGGGCGTTGGCTGCTCTAAGGTTCCTGACATCAATAACGTCGGCCTTATGGAAGATCGGGCAACGCTGCGTATTTCAAGTCAACATATCGCCAATTGGCTGCATCACGGCATCTGCTCAAGCGATCAGGTGATGGAGACGCTGAAACGCATGGCTGTCGTGGTTGACGGCCAAAATAGTGGCGACCCGGAATACGTTGCGATGAGTACCAATTTTGACACCAGCCTCGCCTTTAGCGCCGCTTGTGACCTGGTATACAAGGGGTTAGAGCAGCCCAGTGGTTACACTGAGCCTCTATTGCACAGCTACCGCCAAAAAGCAAAAGCATAAATTTATTACCCAAGGGGATATTGCACTATGAGATCTACTCCAGACCTTTGTGATGACCACGCAGCATTGATTAGGGTTGCAGACCCTATATTTACTAATTTTGGTGGTCGCGAGCGCTTTGGCGGGCAGGTGGTGACCCTTAAATGCTTTGAAGACAACAGTCTCGTTAAAGAACTTGTCGGCACCCCGGGGAATGACCGCGTATTGGTTGTTGATGGCGGTGGCAGCATGCGTAGGGCTTGTCTCGGCGATATGTTAGCTGAAGCCGCCTCTAGCAACGGCTGGGCGGGCATTGTCATCTATGGCTGCATTCGTGATGTTGACGAGATCATGGCGACTGACATCGGCGTGCAAGCTCTGGGTATACACCCCATGAAAACAGAGAAAAAGGGCCTAGGCGAGCAGAATATTGCCGTTACTTTTGCTGGTATTACCGTTAATCCCGGCGACTATCTCTATGCGGACAACAACGGTATTATTGTTTCAAAAGAATCCATCAAATAAGGGCGTTTACCTCGAGGCAAACAGCCTGAAAAATCACCATAGGTAAGTCAGATGTTCCAAGTAGGGGTGCTATTGCTGGCCGCAGGGGTCAGTCGCCGATTTGGTAGCGACAAGCGCGCCGCGGTTATGCCCACCGGTAAGACCGTTTTAGAGACTACTCTGGAAAACATAAAGCAGGCCGGCTTGCCCTTCAAGCTTTGTCTTGCGCCCTCTGACAGTGCGCTGGCATCAGATTTTGATCTAGAGGAACACCAATTGATTTTCTGCCACAATGCCGCAGTGGGCATGGGTGTAACCTTGGCTGAGGGGATGACGCAGATACCTGACTGGCAGGGGACTATCATCGCGTTGGGAGATATGCCTTGGGTTCAACCTCATACATATGCCCTACTTAAAGCGTCAGTCAGTAAAGATACCCTCTGTGTGCCCACATACGAAGGCCAAAAAGGCAATCCTGTGGCCTTTGGCGAGGACTTTTACGAGACTTTACGGCAATCCAATGGGGATAGGGGTGCGCGCTTTTTAATTGATAATAACCCCGGCCAGGTCAATCTTATTGCCGTTGATGACAGTGGAATTCTCCGTGATATCGACCAGCTGAAAGATCTTCATGCTGATTAGTTCCTGCGGATACAGCCAGGCATGCTGCACAGCATCTCAAAAATCAGATTAGCAGCAAGTAAAGAGGTATTGCCACTGGTATCATAAG
>Ga0208414_1000742_pt1 | contig 29021 bp, 17 predicted proteins | sample AntAceMetag02UKE_FD_184770 | JGI IMG/M metagenome (GOLD analysis project Ga0208414, IMG submission 184770) | Saline lake microbial communities from Ace Lake, Antarctica - Antarctic Ace Lake Metagenome 02UKE (SPAdes) (version 2) | ecosystem: Environmental > Aquatic > Non-marine Saline and... | reverse complement strand
GGCGCACTACCGTCGATCTTCATTACCACGACGTATTTTTCGATGTGAACGTCGATGCCTAGCTTGATTACTTCGCCCAACGCGCTTGAATCCTCTGCGGATGATGTGGGGGGTATTTGATTTGTGGTCATAACATTGTCAGTTTTGCGATCTCATCGCTCCTGACAACGCCCCCCATGTCATCTTCTCAGCCCCGTCAAGAGTCAAGACCTGACGTCTTTAAGCCGATTGAGATACGGAGCGCAAAATGTCCTGCAGCGGCGAACCACTGCAGGACATTTGAACACCCGCAACTACTGGCTTACTTGGCGGGCCTTTAGAAACGATAGGTCGCCGTCAGTTTTGCATTACGTGGAGCACCTATATTGGAATAAGCGGTAACGTTGAAACCGCCGGGCGAATAAAGTTTATCTTCAAGATTCTCAATATTCAGCGCGAGGCTGAGCTGCTTGTTTACGCGATAATTTACAAACGCATTCCAGACTGTCCATGCGGGCCATCCAGTGGTTCCGCTCTGCAAACGGAAGCCTTGATGATACATCGTAGTGCCCACGGTTAAGCCGGAATCGAAATCATATTTTGCGATCAAACTGTAAGTCTGATTGACCGAATTGTTCAGTCGAATACCACTTTGGGTATCTTTGATATCACCTTCGTAGTAAGTGGCGATGATTTGGGAATTTTTGGTCGGTTTCACCGCCAGCTCGATTTCGTAGCCCTTGTTATTCTGTTCACCAGCCGCGAGCCAGAAACCGGGGTGATCAAAATCCGTCACACGGATATTCGAGGCCGTAAGATCAAAATAAGTCACCGATCCCACCACGCGTTCGTTGTCGGTGTTGAACTTCACGCCGATATCAACCACGTCGCCCTCCGTCGAAGCCAAGTAGTTACCGAGGTAATCTCGATTGGTCTGGGGAAGGAAGGTGGATGAATTGTTCACAAAGAAGGACAACGATCTCATCGGACGATAAACGATCCCATAGCGATGAGTGGTTTCACGCACCGTTTGTTCACGGGTGATATCCCCAACGGGAAAATCGAAGTTTTGATTCTGCACGTAATTGCGGCCAAGCCCTGCCACGAGGGCCAATTTCTTTTCAAAGAAATTCGCGGTGTGGGAGTAAGAGATGTGGCCGGTATCCCCAACTGCTTTCCCCCAATAGGGAACATTCACGTCCTCTGGGAGAGGAGGCCTTTCGCGGTTTAAAATCGGATTGTCGATGGAGATAGGCGTCATTGCGAAGACTCGCCGACCCGAACGAGAAGAGTTTCGATCCGCATAGACACCTACAAACGACTCATTTGAGAGTCCGAAGAGTTCATATTTTCCGATTAAATCCAGCGAGAAAACCGTCAGCTCGGCGTCGGTGAAATTGTGGAAATAGTTCTGATTCCAAGTCCTTGTCGTGAAGTTCGGATTTCCCCCGGGACGAATATCAAAGTCCTTACGGTCATATACATTGCGGTAGACCATGAGTTGTGCGTCCCATGAGTCATTGAAGCTGTGCTCTACGTTGAAACGCACTTTTTGGCGAGAGAAAGTCGCTTCCGACCAGTCCTCTTTCCACAGCTGATTACGGCCCTTGTCAGAACCTATGTAGAGGTTTTTGAGATCCTGCGTAAAAAAGCCCTGCGGCACACCAGCGGTGCGTTGCTCACTGATTTCACCCTGCACCCGAAACGTGGTATTGGGGAATTCCAGCTGCAAGGCCGGGAACAACAATTCACGATCATCCTTATTACCAGTGGGGAAACCTTTATCCCGCTGGAGGGCAGCAACCAGCCGGTATGACAGCTTACCACTAGAGCCAAAAAGAGAATCGGTGATCGGGCCCTTCAAATCGACTTCAACCCGATTGAAGTTCTCCGACCCCAAAATACCACGAACCATGTAGCCCGGGGTCATGCTGGGTTTCTTGGTCGAGCGCGTGATAATACCTGCCAAGGTCGGACGACCACCATAGAGCACAGCAGCCGGACCACGAAGGACCTCGTAAGAGTCCGCAATGATGGAATCACCGTTGTTGAAGGTGTTATCCCAGACACCGTCTTCCAGAATCACATTGGACCGGAAACCACGCATGTGAGGTTGATTCCCCTTATGCTCAGAGCTGATACCGGCCGCTGCATATTTCACGATATCGACCTCATTACGGAACTGACCGATATCATCGATCAAGTCGCGTGGCACTACGGTAATGGCCTGGGGAATATCCAACAATTCTTTGCGGCTTCTAAAACCAGAAGTCGCGTGATGACTGAGGTAGCCTCCACCTTGAGTGGATCCCACCTCAAAGGCAGAGAGAGTAACGACGTCTTTGTCGGTATCTTCAGACTCACCTGAGTTGATCTGTTGAGCGGTGATCACTCCCGCTCCCATCATTGAGAAAAGGCAAAAATGGCAGAACTTGCGCATGCGCCTGGGTGAACGGACAACTGCTGTGTTTTTCATAGGGGGGTAGGTTATCCTGCTCCGTCAGATCCGTTGAATCAGGGGATATCAACGGCGGAGGTAGATTTGTATGACGTTTTACGTTTAGCCCAATTCTTGTCAATCAAGTTTGTTTGAACCTACTCTTAAGACGCGTAACCAGACAGAATGGGTTACGAAGCCTGATCGAATCCGTTTATTTTTTTAACACCTGCTGATAAGGTATTTATAGAAGAATTAAAAATAATCTACGCCGCAAATCATCTAACAACACCTCAGTGGTCTCCCCATACAGACTGCTAGCCAGGCCAAATTCTTACCTTTTTAGGTTTATTTGTCCTACGACTGACGTTTTAATCATTTAGACACAACAAGACCTGGAATTTGTGACATGCGGACACACTGAATCAGAGCATTCAATCAACCATGTCATCCGCCTGATCAAAAGATCGGCTCCGCAAGCTGGCGTTTAACCAGATTTCTCTGCTTTACCGTCAAATAGCTCAATTGTGAGCTTCATTCGTTCCTGGAAAAATGAAATAGCTTCATCGACCTCTCCCTTTTTGATCAGATCAAGCAATTTGCGATGCTCTTTCCAAAGATTCTCTTGTCTGGTAGGAGTAAACTCCTGCTTACCAAGCAGTCCAGAGCGCCGACCAAAATCCTTCAGTGGTTTCAGAATCGCCTGAAACATGATATTATTCGTGAATTCAGCCATTGTGATGTGAAAACTCATGTCGAGCATCACGAATTCTTCGACCGACGGCGGCGGGTCGATATTGCCCATCTTATTAACGATATCCTCTAGCTCTTGCAGGCACTTCGGATCCCTCGCCTCTCCCACGATCCGCATGCACTCGACTTCAATCAAGGTGCGCAACCGCACATAATCCAGAATCGCCTGCTTGTTGGCATAAATTCGGCGAAAATGGCTAAACACCTTTCGGATCTGCCCCACCGGGTCGCTCGCGACAAAACTGCCATTCCCAACCTTGGAAATCACGAGGCCCTGGGCTTTGAGCTTTTGTATCGCCTCCCTAATCACGGTCCGACTGACGCCAAATCCTTTACTCATCTCGGGCTCGGTGGGCAAGCGAGCCCCGACGCGTAAAGCACCAGTCAGAATCTGCTCTTCTAAATAGTCGTAGACTTTATCGCTGAGATTTTGGGTGATTTTTAAATTGGGAAGATTCATTCATCGATTCGTTTCAAAGGTATAACATATGACAGATTCATACCTTTCCTTGGATCGCCAAGATAATTCAATCTTACTGAACAAGGCGATCATAAGACGTCGGCGATCATAAGACGTCAGGCGATCATAAGACGTCAGGTCTTGACTCTTGACAATTTCGATCCCAGCCGCATCTAATGTGCAATTGCGCGCCCCTTTAGAATCGAGTTTTCCGGAGCGTTTTATCACATCATTAACCGGGGTAATTACCGTTCACCCATTTTTTTGGGGGCGATCATAAAACGTCAGGGGCGATCATAAAACGTCAGGTCTTGACTCTTGACAATTTCGACCTCAGCCGCATCAAATGCCCAATGGCGCGACCCCTTAGAATCGAATTTTCCGGTGCGTGTTATCACGTCATAAACCGGGGTAATTACCGCGCTCCAATTTTTGCGGGGAAGGGAGCTGCCGAGGCATTTGAGCGCACGTTGGGAGAAGCGGCGGAACGTTATGGTTGGTCCGTGCACGCCTACGTGATCATGCGAAACCACTTTCATCTGGCGGTGGAAACCACTGAATCGAATTTAGGCGAGGGCGTGAAGTGGCTGCAGGGCACCTGGATTCGCCGATTCAACGGAATTCGTGGCCAGACAGGCCGTCCGTTTCAGGGACGCTACAAAGCTTTGATAGTCGCCCGCGGTCACGATCTCGCGCAAGTCTGCCACTACATCCACCTCAATCCCGTGCGGGCTAAGATCGTTGGGATCGATCAGCTACCTGAATTTGAGTGGAGTAGCATGCGGAAGTTTCTGGTGAAGAAGAATCGGCCCGCTTGGATTCATCCGGAAATTGTTTTGAGCGAGGCCGGTCGCCTGCGGGATACTCCCACGGGCTGGAAGCGTTACTTGGATTATCTTGAGTTTTTGGTCGAAGATAAGTCCTCACGCAAAGAACTCGTCGCTAAGCGCATGAGCCGTGGGTGGTGTATTGGTGATGCGAAGTTCAAGCAGGAGATGAAGCGATTGATGCCTGAGCGGAAACCAGATCAGAGCCGCTTTGCCGGTCTGGAAGCCGACGCAGTCAGCAAGAAGCGGATGGAGAGATGGGAAGAACAACTCCAGTTATTGGCTGCCGCCGCCAAGATCGACCTTACCAAACTAGCTGACCAGAAGTCTCACCTCGATAAGGTGCGACTTGCCGCCGCCCTTAAAACCAGCAGTTCGGTTTCCAATGGATGGTTGGCGCAGAGACTGCAAATGGGACAACCGGCATCGGCGAGTCAGTTCGTGCGAAGACATCTACTCATCCCAAAAAATATCCGCGCGGTTCGAAAGCTTTTGTCAAAAGTCAAGACCTGACGTCTTTTTGCGGAGCCAAAAAATATCCGCGCGGTTCGAAACCTTTTGTCAAGAGTCAAGACCTGACGTCTTTTTGCGGAGTGACGTCTTTTTGCGGAGCTCACCTTCGCCCCTCCTAAACCCTCCCTCTAAAATCTCCGTTATAGACCAGTCACGAAAATCGGGGTAAACGGGACAGGCTCTATTTAGGTGGGGTTTTAATAAAAGGCGTTATTGTAACGCAGGGGTCTCAACCTTGAAAATCCGGAGGTGAGCGGTGACCGATGCCGGAGATTTCCGGCTGAGTGCGCTGTTGGGTGGAGGTATCTGGCGAGGTGGTCACCGAGGCACCGTGGGCATGGTGGATTTTTCATCTTTGAATCTTTTGGCGGTCATGACGCAGATGGGCTCGCCGACTACTTTTAATCGTAGACAACAGGGCGGGCGGGTTCGGGGTCGCCGACGTTGTGGAGCATGCGTTTGGCTCGCTCGATGAATTCGGGTTGGTGGACTTTTTTTGGCACGGTGGCTCCGTCGATCCAGTGTCCATCGATAATGGTGGTCTTGGGCTTGTCGGGCACCCCGCGTTCGTGACGTAGAAGTTGGCCGGCAATCATGTCGATGGCCCCTGCCCCGATGGCGCGGGCATCTTGAAAAATCCCGGCGTGTTCGCCGTCGGTCGAGGCGAGATCAAGATTGGCGTAGGCGATGTCTTGGGGCACGCGATAGCCGGCAGTTTTGAGCCATTCGGGGATTTCCCGATTGGTGGCAATGACCGCATCGGGTTTGGCTTTTTTGACCCAGCGAATGAAGGCGGCTTCGTCGACGGACTCTTCGGGGCGGTGCAGCAGTTTGGGGTCGGAGAGTCCTTCTTCGAAGGTTTCCAATAGATAGCCGGCGCTCCAGAGATCGGCTACGCGGTGGTCGAGTTTGGCGGAGAGCGCGAGGCCGATGCGGCGGCGGTTGCAGGCGTGCATGCGGGCGACACAGGCGCGGGCGCTGGCGACGTGGTTGTCGTTGGACGAATGTAGGCGAGGCGTGATGAGGGTGTGGGCCACGGTAGCCGCTGCAAACCGCTCCCACTGGAGGGCGAGGGTGCCCGGCTGCCGGAGGGGCGCGATGAGCACGCCGTTGATGCCGCGGTTGTAGAGGATGTCGCCGAGGCGCTCGGGGTTGTTATTGGCATCGCCCATCCAGAATGTTTCCAGCCGGTAACCTGCGTTGTCGGCGCGCTCGACGGCGCCATCGTGGCATCGCACGTCGAAGGGGCTGGTTTTCCACTCGCCGCGGAAGGGTCCGGTGGTGACCCACGCCAAGGTGACTCGATCAACCGGGGGTTGGCCGGCGCGGATGGCGCTCATGGCCTCGGCGAGCAAGGGGTTAGGTTTCCAACCCATTTCTTTGGCGATGGCTTGGATCCGCTCCCGCGTGGAGGCGGGGATGCGGGGATGGTTACGCAGGGCCATGGAGACCGCGGCGCGCGAGACGCCCGCTTGTTCTGCGATACGTCCCAATGAAGGGGTGTTGGAGTGGCGACGCATGGGGGGTGGGGAGAGGGTCGCGAAAGGTGGCTTATGGGTTAACGCATAGCGATCTATACTTTACGTTGAATGCGAAACCCGGGATCGGAAACCGAAATGCCGAAATCCGAATCCTGAGAGCCATATCCTGAGACTCCTATCTCGCATCCCGAGACCCGCCTCCCGCGGCTCGTTTAGACCTCGACGGCATTGCCGGGGGTATTGAGGAACTGGCGTCGGATCACTTCGCCGAGTTCGTGGAGCTTCACCGGTTTGGTGATGTAGTCATCCATCCCTGCGGCGATACAATCCTCGCGGTCGCCTTGGAGGGCGTTGGCGGTCAGGGCGATGATTTTGGGTTGGTGATTGGCTCCGAGGCGGCGGCGGATTTCGCGAGACGCGGTGAACCCGTCCATCTCCGGCATCTGCACGTCCATGAGCACGAGGTCGTATTCGTTGGCCTCGGCGGCGGCGAGGCCTTCGACGCCGTTGTTGGCCAGATCGGCATTGTAACCGAGGCGTTCGAGGAAGCGCAGGGCTACTTTTTGATTCACGAGATTGTCTTCTACGAGCAACACGCGGAGCGGCAGTTCGTCGGCGAGCTTCGTGCGCTTGGTCGGTTTGACTAGGGTCGATGGTTCGGTGATCTGGAAGAGCGCGTGAATCCGCCGGATAAGGGTGGGGGTGCGCAGTGGTTTGTAGATGCCGTTGAGGTGCGGGGTCGGGGCACCGATGTCCCACGCTTCGGGCCCCGGGGAAAGCAGCACGAGGGTGGGTAGGTTGCGCTCACGGACGGCGGCGAGCAGCGATTCACCGCCGGGTTGGCGGATAACGTCTTCATCGAGCAAAACCAGTCCGGGCGCCCGACCGGATTGCAGGAGTTGAGCGGCTTCGTTGACGCTAGCGGCGGCTTGCGGCTTGGCCCCCCAGTGAGTGGAAAATTGGATGAGGCGACGGCGGCCGACGGGCTGGTCTTCGATGATGAGAATCGGCGACTCGACGAGGCCGGGCGGCAAGAGGGGCAGCGGGTCGAGGTTGGCGGCGTGAGCGGCGGAGGCGGCAATATTGAAGATGAACCGGGTGCCGACGCCGTCCTCGCTCTCCACCCGAATGCCTCCGCCCATGAGTTGGGAGAGGCGGTTACAGATGGCGAGACCGAGGCCGGTGCCGCCGTATTTGCGGGTGGTCGATGAGTCGACTTGGCTGAAGGGGCGGAACAGGCGCGAGATGCGGTTGGCCGGGATACCGATGCCGGTATCGGCCACGGTGAATTCGAGATCGTAGAGGTCCACTTCATTGGCGGCGATGGGCCGCTCCCGTTTACAGATCACGATGGTGATGCTGCCGCTGGGGGTGAACTTGATGGCATTGTTTACTAGGTTGACGAGAATCTGCCGGAGGCGGGTGACATCCCCCATGATCCAAGCGGGCACGTCGTCTCCGATGTGGTAGGCGAGATCGAGCTGCTTGTCGGCGGCCTGCATCGAGAACAGTTCGAGGGCTTCTTCGACGCAGGTAGGCAACGCGAAGGGGAGGCTCTCCAATTCCATCTTGCCCGATTCGATTTTGGAGAAATCGAGGATGTCGTTGATGATGGTGAGGAGGGCTTCGCCGGAGGTGCGGATGGTGTTGACGAAGTCGCGCTGCTCGGGGTCGAGGCCGGTATCCATCAACAGGCTGGTCATGCCGATCACGCCATTCATCGGCGTGCGGATTTCGTGCCACATGGATGCGAGGAACTCCGACTTGGCGCGTGAGGCGGCATCGGCTTCGGCCTTGGCGCGGCGCAATGCGCTCTCGGTTTCGACGCGGGTGGTGATGTCGGCTAAGATGGCGATGTAGGTATCAACTTCGCCTCGGTCATTGCGGATGGGCTGCAGCTCCAAATGCAGGTGATACTTCCGACCAGATTTGGAGTAGTTGACGATGTCGGCGGTGAGGCCGCGGCCGCTGCCCATGGCGGCCCGGATGCGTAAGACGTCGCGATTGCGAGAGTCGGGGCCGAGGAGGAACGCGTCGGGGGCGCGTCCGTAAATCTCCTCGAGATCGTATTCCATGACGCGGGTGAAGCTCTCGTTGACCCAATCGATGTTCCCATCGGGGGTGCTGATGATCACGAGATTGTCGGTGCGGGAGGCGACGAGGGAAAGCTTGCGGGACTCGGCTTGCGACTCGCGCAAGGCGGTCTCGGATTCCTTGCGATCGGTGATGTCCTGCAAGGTGCCGATAACCCGGAGCGGAGCGGAACTCGACGCGCGGGCGACAGTCTTTGCGCGGGCGTAGATCCAACGCCACTCGCCTCTGCCGGTGCGCAACCGGTATTCTGGGGCGATAAAGCTTTCGCGGCCAGAGAGCTGGTCTTCGACGGCTTCGCGGTAAGAGGGGAGGTCGTCCGGATGGATGAGTTCGGTCCAAGCTTCCGGGGAATCTGCGATGTCGCCCGGAGCGTAGTCAAGAATGGCCCAGAGGCCCGGACTGTAGTAGATCTGATTGGTCGTAAGGTTCCATTCGAAGATTCCGATCTGGGTGGAATCGAGCGCGAGGCGCAGCCGTTCGTCCGATACCTTCAACATGGCCTCGACCCGGCGCCGTTCTTCGTTCTCCGCCTTGAGGCGTTGGTTGGATTGTTCGGCGGTGCGCAGGGAGGTGTAGGCGGTGCGCGAGAGGTGCACACTCAGTCCCAGCAAAATCGTGATACCCAGGCCGGCCGCGCCCATCAGTTCGGGCAGATTACGCCGATCGCGGGCAAAGGCTTCGGCGGTGCGTACGACGGTAAATCGGACCCGTCGCTCGTAGATCGGAAAGATCAGGGATACCCCGCCGCGGCTGCTTAAAATCTCCGTGATAGGCTCGCTTGTGAACGAGTTGTCGAAGATCGGTTGATCGGCGATCTCGACCCGGCAGACGTAGTCCTCGCGGAGCCGTTCATCGCGGGCGATGATGTCGTTTACCACGCGGTCGTACAGGTATTCTCCGACCAGAAAATCCCAATCCGCATCCGGGTGGCGGATGGGCACGTAGATCGCATAACCCGGGCCGAAGGGAGCGATGTCGACCGAACCGGAAATCCGCGGCGTGTTGGAGGAGGCGAGAGATCGCTGGGCGGTGGCGACGCGTTCTTGACTGTCGGCGTGCGAGAATGCCGCCAAGTGCTCATTGCCCGCGAGAGGGAAGACTTCTTGCACCGTGAAGGCCGGGAAGCCTTCGACAAAAGAAATGGATTGGCCGCCGCGCCCGCCCAGATTGTTACGCAGGAAGTTCTCCGCTTCGATCGCCCGGATAGTGGCGTTTTTCTCGTCGTCGAGCCAATCGCGGGCGAGGTAGCTCAGTTCGTTGGCCTGCGTCTTCATGCGGTCTTCAAACTCGCGGGCCAGATTCACTGCATTGCGGGAGGTCGCTTCCCGGAGTCGAACCAGTTCCTGATCTTGGAGTCCGAGATAGAGAATGAAGGCGAGGGTGGCAGATCCGACGACCACCGGGAGCGGCAGCCAGATCGGAGCCCCGGTATCGGATAGGGAGTTCTCCTGCCAAGCCCGCGCGAGCAGGCAAATACCCAACAACGCTATCGCCACCGCCGCCAGCGGTGAGGTGCCGTGGGTGTAGCCCCAGCGGAAGGCGAGGTTGAGCTCCAGCACGTAGCCCAGCAACGTCGCGGCGCCGATCGAAACGACGGCCGATGCTACCAACGCCAGCAGCAGCGTCTGCCGCTGACTGAGCCGATTAATGGCCAGCATCATGATGACGTAGCCAGCGAGGAAGATGGGCACCGAAATGGCGGGTGACATCCGGGCCGCATCGCTACTCGCGCTCAACGGGAAGTAGCTAAAAATCGCTTCGTCGATGGCGAAGTTACGACCGGTGACGTCTTGCAGGAACGTCATCGAGCCGATCATCGCCGGCAGTAACGCCAGCCAAGCTAAACGCCGGAACCCGAGTTCAATGCCGACGAGCACCGTCGCCATTAACAAGATAGCGATGACGGCATTGGGGCGAATCGGCTCCGTCGAATCACTCAACGTAATGAGCTGCGGATTGCTGGAGACCCAACCGAACAGCGGGATGAGCATCAGCACGACCAAAGACGTCGCCAGAACGAGGCACACCCGTTTGGGCCAGTCGACGGCAAGTGGATTTAGCTTATCACTCATTAGGGTCAATCCCCCATGAAATTAGGGATTTGCTAGGGCGCAACGCTCATTCTTGGTCGGTTTCGACGGAGATTTCAACCGGCGGCGGCGGAGAATCTGAAGGTGTTTCCGGCGGGGTGCTCGCATGGTTTTCGGGGCGAACGGTTTCCGTAGCAGTCGGTAGGCCAGTGCGGCTGCGGGTATTTTCGCCGGTCAAGTTTCGTAACAGGTTGGTGGGTCCGTAAACGAAGGTCCATTCTGGATCGCTGAATTCTCCAGTTAGTTTGACCTCCAACACCGAAGAAAACGGGGTGAAAACGGCGTCCAACAGGCCTTCTCCGCCCTCGAAGGGTCGCACCTTGGTTGTGAAGTCGAGCGAGCGGTCCGCTAACGAGTAGTTCCCGGATCCACTCAGGGCGCCGCGCTTGCCCGTCAGCTTGATTCGCGAAAAGTCCACCAACGGTCCGTTCACTACGAAGTCGGCGTTGGCGTGGCTGAGTTGCAGGGTCGTGAAATTGAGGATGGTGCGATCCAACATCGCCGAGAGCACCCCCAGTAGATTGATATTGGCGAAATTCGCGTCGGTGATGGCCGCGCTCCCGCTGCCCTGGAGGCCGAGCAAATCCTTGGCGGGCCCCTCGGCCGAGAGGGACAACGTCAGTCGACCATCGACCATCTGCTGCTCAAATTCCGTGTAATCGGTCGGCGCCTCGCCCCGGCGCACGGCCAGCCACGTGTTCACCTCATGCATGGTGCGGCCGAGAGAGGCCTCCGCGAGATCCAGATCAAAGGCCACCCTTTGCGCCGCCCCTTCACCTTGTAGCTCGATCCGCCCGTCGATTTCCCCGTCGGCCAGCCTCGCGGTGAAGGTATCGATCAGGATTTTGTCCTGCTCGCGGCGCGCGTTGAAGTTAACCCCCACAAAGGGAAAGCCCTTGAACTCCCAATCCCCCGTGGTGGATCCGCGGATATCGAACGTCTCGGTCACCGGCGCCCCCCAATCCTCGCGCGTGGCGCTGCCATCGACCCGGATCTGCAACGGCTCCTCGAAATCAAACGGCGCGATCAGCGCGTCGCCTGTGCGGCGCAGGAGTTTCGGCGCGGGGCTCAGATCGCTCACGCCGCCCGCATGGATTTCGACGCGCGTCCACCGGCGGCTGTCGGGCATCTTCCACTGCCGGGCAAACGCCCCCTCCACCTCGCCCATTGATCGCTCGGCCAAGAAGTGCTGCACGTCCGCCCAGCCCGGACGGGTAAAGAGGCGCGTGCGCATGCGCTCCATCGGGATCTCGCGCACGATCGGATTGGTGGCATCGGCGGAGATGAAAATACGGGTATCCAGCTTCGCCCCCCATTGCCCACTCACCTCGACGTTGGCCTGCGGCAGTCCGCCGCTAAAATCGAATTGCTCGAACAGCGTGATCCACCAATCCCGGAACCAACCCCGGATCGCGTAGGGCTCTAGCTGGCCCCGCAGCAGGAAACGGAAGTCGAGACTTTCCGTATCCATCTCATAACTACCGGTGGCCGTGCTGGGTCCGGTGCGGAGCAAAATTTGGTCGGCAATCAGGGAAGTGCCTTGCCAGCGCACGCGCGCCGACGTCCCCGATAATGGCACCCCCCGCGCTTCCGCCGCTCCCGTCGAAAAACGAGCCTCGGCCCGCAACGGTTGCGCTCTGGCCCCTAAGTTGACCGCGGCCGTCAGGTAGGGCGGCGCGTCCCACTGCAAAACGGAAGGCACATCGAAACCAAGCTGCGTCGCGGCGATATCCAAAACCGGTGACCCCACGTGGCCGGCGACTTCGATGCGTCCGGCGCCGGTCGTGATATCGAGGTCGCTGATGACCTGCCAAGGCTCCCCGCCGAACCGGGCCGTGACTTCGCTTTGCAGCAGCGGGAAAGTTTGCAGATTGGTGCGGGCCGATATGCCGAAGACGGCCGCGATGGGGTGCGTGAGGCGGTCGACGGATAGCTGCAAATCGCCCGCTTCGATGCTCAGCGGTTGGCTCCAGTATTTCAGCTCCGTCAGCGCGTGCAGATTGTCTAGCGTGATGTCCTTGGGGCCGTCGATGCGGCCCACCCTAAGATCGATCGGCAGCGTTTGCGGGCGGCGGTGCAGCGCAAAGTCGGTGCGCAAGGTCGCTTGGTGGAGGGTAGGGCGCTCGGCTTGGCCGGGGATCAGGGGCAAGGTCACCGTCGATGCGTGGGCGGTGAGATTCACCGTCGCGAAATCGGCTTTCAGCGGTGTCAGGCGGAGGTCGAGCTGCAGCCCGTCGAGTTCGGCCAAATACGGCAACAGGCGGCTGGCTTGGCGGCAGGCGTTGAGGTAGTGCGAACTGACTTTGATCAACAAATGGTCCCACGGTTCGTTGGGACCAGAGGCGCGGTCGGGCAGTTGGATGGCACCGTGCATGGACACGGTAATCGCCCCGATCCGGGCGGTGAAATGCTCGAGCGCCAACATCCCACGGGTAGCGGTTGGCCGCAGGGTGGCATCGATGCCTTCGACCAATGCCTCAGCTTTACCACTCGGGGATAACGCGGCGGGAATCAGCAGATTCACCCCGCTAAAACGCACCATCTGCGGATCAATCTCTCGCCACCATAACGCCCAGGGATCGATCTCCAAATAGACGGAGTCGGCCCGCATGATCGGCGTCCCTACGGCGGCTAAACTCAGCTCCACATCCCGCAGGAGCAGACGTCCGCGCGGGTCCAGCGCGACGTCGCCAAATTCCGCCTGCAAGCCCACCGCGCCGAGATTTGATTCGATCTGGCGCAGCACAAAATCCGGCACCCGCAGGTACTCCGACAGGAGGATCGTGACCTGCACCCCGGCGCCAAAAACCAGCAGCATCCAGAAGCCCCACTGCACCAGCCACAACAGCCCCCGACTGCAGTAACGGCATCCTTGCCAACAGGATTTTAACCAAGCGGAGAAGGTCATCGCGGAGGAGAGGGCGACCGGGCGGGTTTAGATATCGGATTCGTCGATGTCGGGCGGCGGCGTCTCTTCGATTGGCCCGGGATCGCGTTCGGCGTAAGTGAGCGTCCAGACCGCATCGATCAGTTCGGGCAGCGCCTCGAAAACGACGTCGAAGTTGGGGGAACCCACGAGTTGACGATCGCCGCCGTCACGCTCGCCCAGGAACAGGTTGAGGTTCTGGGTCTGCTCGCCCTCATCCCCGCTGACGGAGAGCTCGATTTCGATGCGGTAGCGCCAAGGCAGGAGCTGGTTATTAACGAGAATCGAATCCGGGAACGTGTCCTGCACGAGGCGTTGCGCGCGCAGCGTTGCCAGTTGCTCCCGCAGCATGCGCAGCGCGGCTCGGCGAGCGGGTGGTTCGTTGGCCAGCACGTCATCCCAAGTCTCGTCGTCGACCAACGTGCCTTCGTAAACGACGGCGTCGGTTTGGATGTCGCGCAGCGTGATTCCCGTGATGCGCGCGCCGGCGGGCAAGGCGCGCAACAAGCGATCACGATAGTGCAGCGGATCGACGGGCGTCCGGGCGAGGATGATCGGCTCCACGCCGTAAACGAAGGTCTCGCGCGCCGTCTTCGCGAACGCGCGTTGGCCGGCTTGGTCAGTGCCGATCAACAGGGTGACATCGGGCGACGCGGCGGCACCGCCGAGGCCTGATTTGAATGACAGGGAGATCGAGCGCGTAGGTCGGGTGAGGCCCCAGGATTCCAACTCGGCGTCGGTCGGCACGTCGCGTTCGAAGGTCTCAGCGCGGAGGTTTTGCAGCGCGGGAATGAGCTCCGTATTGATGATGTCGGTATCCGCGGGTTGCGGCCGCAGCGTGCCGTCGGCGCCGCGTTGCACGACCTGCCAGGCGCTGATGGATTCGCTGGCATCGCTGGGGGCGGTCTCAAGTTTTTGGAGCACGACGGTGTTGTTATTATCATCGGTCAACGTGATGGCATCGATCACGCGACCGTTGAGATCGAGCACGGCGCGGTCGCGCAATTCGCTCTGGGCGTTGCGCAGATCGGTGGCGAGGCGTTCCGGTAGCACGATGGTGAAAATCGCGTCGCGATCTTCCATTTGGCCGTAGAACTCACGATTGGCGACCAGCGGCGAACCGGAGTCAGCCGCGGTCGAGCGATCGGGCGTGATCTCGTTGCCGATCAACAGCGTCTCGCGGCGGTTGTTGCCTTCGAGGGTGATGCGGAGGGTGGGGGTGTTCACGCCGGCGACGGCGACGAGTTCGGGTTGGCGCGAAGCCGCGCCGAGGAAGTCGGTGGTGCGCAGCGCGGTGATATCGTTGAGCAGCACCTCGGTGGAGGTCTTGGAGGCGCGGGTGATGACCGGGGACTCGAAGGTCCAGCGGTTGCCATCGCGACGGAGGCGCACGCGGACATTGGCGGGGCCGTCGTTTTTCAAGTTGAGCGAGCGCACTTCAAATACCGGGATGGTGAAACACGAGTTGGCGCGCAGTTGCGCGAGATCCAGCGACAGGCTGTTCGCGAGGCTGTCCGTCACGACGTGAACCTTGGAACCATCGGGCGCGAGCACGTAGAGGCGGCGGCCAATCTCAGTGCGATTGCCGATGGCTAGCGTGGTCGTGGTGACATTGGGCGCGGAGCCGGAATCGAAAGAAACGGTCAGGGGCGGATCGACGAGGCCGTAGTCGGCGAGGGAAAGGCCAGTGGCGCCGAGGTTGGCTACGTCGAAGCTGGTCTCGTGCTCGAGAAATTGGAGTTCGTTGACGATACGGCTGACGGCGTGGGGATTGGCGGGCCACTCGTAGGGCGCAGTGATGGACCAGGTGCCGCCTTGGCGTTCAAGCCGGATCTCATCGGCGAGTGATTGGCCCGCGATGGTGAGGGTTCGGATGTTGGCGGCATCGGGCCCCAGCACGCGGGTGCGCGCCTCGGCGGCGAGGGCTTCGGTGTGCCATTGTCGTTCGAAGCCGAAGATGAAAAAGAACAGGACGACGTTGAACAGCAGGAGCAGGAGCGTGATTTTCGTGCGCATGGCGGAACCGGTTCTAGCGACGGAGCGTCGCGCCATCGGGGCAGGGATGGCGGGTGGAAAGTGAGGGTGAGCGTCCCGGTGATTTCATGAGCGACGGGTCCAATAAACGATGATGCCGAACATGGCGGCGAGCCCCGGCAAGACCACGAGCAGGCTGATCCGGAGTTTGCTCAAGTCGGCTTTGCTGAGGTTGATCTGGTAGCGTTCGATCGGCCGGGGTTTGGTGTTAAGCTGGATATCGCGATCAACGCACCACTCGACGGCGTTGAGCGCGAGGGTGAGATTGCCGGGGGCCACGATGCGGGCGTTGGCGGCGAAATCGGCGTTGCCAAACAATACCAGCCGGCCGCCGCGCACACTGAAGGGCAGGTCTTTGGGTGGGGTGACGCGCTCGGACGCGACGGCGACGCCCAGGCGATTGCGGGGTTCGAATCCGGCGAGCCCTTTCAGGTCGATGCCCGCATTGTAGGTCACGTTCGTGCCGCGGTAGTCTTGCTCGCCCCAAGCAGTGGGCGAGGTGGCCGCGAGGACTTCGAGCCGCAGGGCGTTGTCGAGCGGGCGCCCCGGATCAGGCCGCACGACGCGAGTGAGGCCAAAAAAGGCGGCGAATTGGTTATCGATGAGGGTCTGGGTAATCGGATGGGGCGCGAATGCCGATATCCGCAGCTCGCCGCCTTCCGTGACGTGGGCGGGATCGGGCTCCAGCACAATCACATCGTCGGCCACCAATCCCCAATCGAACAACAGGTCGTCGAGCCCATGGCGATTGGCCGGGGCCAGGAGGATCAGCACTCGTCCGGCGCGCTCGCTCAGATAGCGCCGCAGCAACTCCACCTCCATGGCATCAAACGGCCCCTGAGGCGCCGCGATGATGACGAGGTTGGCGTCGTCGGGCACGGCCCGTGATTGGCTGAGGTCGATCGTATCCACTTGGAGGTTACGCAGGCGGAGCTCATCGGCAAAAACGGAAAGCCCGCGCCCGGCATCCACATCGGACGGGCGCATCTCCCCGTGGCCGGCGAGGAAATATATCTTGGGTCGCTCCGGATTGGATACGCTGAGAATTGCGGAGGTGACCACCTGCTCGCCGCGAAATGCGACGGCCAAGCGTTCGCGGGTTTCGTAGAAGTCGGACCACGGGATGAATTTCGAGCGATCGTTGCACCGTGCCAATACCACGTTGGGCTCGGTGATGCCGAGGGCATCGGCGGTGCGTTGGTCGCGGTAGATATCGATCTCCTCCACGGTGACCCGGCCGGTGCGTTTGGCGGCGGTGGCATTGGCGTATTCGCGCAGGAGTCCGCGGATGTCGCGGAAAGCTTGGTTGGCGTCGGCGTCGCTGTTGTTGACGTTGGTGGTGATGATCAAGCGCACGGGCTGATCCAGCGAACGCAGGTAGGCTTGGGTTTCTTCCGAGAGCGTGTAGCGCAGGTGATTAGTCAGATCCCAACGCCAACCGTGGTTGCGGGCCAAGTAGTTGAGCCCCCCAAAAAGGGTGAGCAAGAGGACGGCCTGCAGGACCAGATTGATGGTCCGCATCCAACGGGCAAAAGCGAAGGTCTGCCGGAATGCCATGGTCAGCTGTGGATAAGTTTAACCTCAAGCCCGAGCACGCTGCAAACCAACGTGAGGCACGTGGCGCTCACGTAGAATAGGAGTTGGCGAGTATCCACGATCCCCCGACTGAAGTCTTCGAGATGTTGAAATACCCGAGTGTATTCGAGTCCGGCCTTCACCGGGGCGAAGACCTCCAAGTTGATGGTGGCGACCCCGCTGAGCAGCTGGGTGCCGATGATCAAACCAAACAACAGGACGACGCCGAGAATCCCGGCTACCGCTTGATTGCGGGAGAGCGAACTCGCGAAGATACCGACCGCGACAAACAGCAAACCGGAGACGGCGATGAACAGATAGCCGCCGAGCAGTGGCCCCAGATCGAGCAGAAACGAATCCTGCGTGAACCGATGGAGGATGAAAAACAGCCCGCCCGTGCCCGCCCAGAGACTGAGGTAGAGCAAGTAGGCCGCGCCGTATTTACCGAGCACGACCTCGCCCGTCGAAACCGGCGTAGTGAGCAATGTCTCCAAGGTGCCGAGCCGGCGCTCCTCGGAAATGCTCTTCATCGTCAGCAGCGGCACCATGAAAATCACGGGCACCCAAAACAGCTCAAAAAATGCCACCGCCGGGGAGCTTTCCTGGGGCGTGGTGGAATACTCGGAAAGTATGCCGGCAAAGATGAACCCCATGAACGCCAGAAAAGCTACCGCCGCAATGTAGGTGCTGGGACTCACCAACAGCATGCGGACTTCATGTCCTAAAATGGTAAAAAAATGACGCATCGCTTTAGGGAAAAACTAAAAAACTAAAACGCGGAAAATTGGAAAGATTTAGCCACGAGTCGGAATGCAGCGGGCAATGAAAGGGCATCGGGAAAATCATTTCGAAATTTTGGATTTCAGCGGGTCATTTTTCCGATCGTTCGCCGCGCGATCCACTACGTCCCAGCTGCGTTTGGTCGCGGCGAGGAAGACGTCCTCGAGCGTGGGATTGTCGCGACTGAGGGCGCGCAACCGGAACCGATCGTCGGTGGCGAGGGCGCCCATGAGCGCCTCGCTGAAGTCAGAATCGTGCTCGGCGCTGAGCTCAAAGGTACGGAAGCCCTCCGCGTCGGGGGTGGTTTCCGAGGTGATTTCTAGGGAAGGCTCAATGGCCGAAATAACCCCGGCGAGATCCGCACTTTCCGCCATGATCTCGACCGCATAACGGGCGCGGCCGAGCAGCTCGCGTTTGAGGGCAGCGGGTTCACCGGAAGCCACCACGCGGCCTTGGTTGATGATCAATACGCGATCACAGGTCATCTCGATTTCCGGCAGGATGTGCGAGGAGATGATCACGGTCATGCGGCCGCGGAGTCGGGCGATGAGATCCCGCACGATCAGAATCTGGTGAGGATCGAGCCCGATGGTCGGCTCGTCCATGATGATCACGGGCGGCTCGGCCAGAATGGCTTCGGCTATACCGATGCGTTGGCGAAAGCCCTTGGACAGCTTGCCGATGATCCGGTGGCGTACGCGCTTGAGATCGCAGAGTTCCAGGAGCTCATCGATGCGCGGGCCGAGTTGGCGGCGGCCCATTTCCTTGAGGCGGCCACGGTAGTAAAGGTATTCCGAGACCCGCATGTCCTCGGGCAGTGGATTATTTTCCGGCATGTAGCCGATGATGCGCTTCACGGCGGCAGTATCAGTGGCGACGGAATGGCCGCAAATCTCAACCGAACCCGACGTGGCGGGCAGGAACCCGGTCAGGATGCGCATGGTAGTGGATTTGCCCGCGCCATTGGGGCCGAGAAATCCGAGAATCTCACCCTTCGCGACGCTGAAACTGATGTTACTCACCGCCGTCACTCCGGCGTAGTTTTTCACCAGATGAGATACAGCAATGGCAGGGGTCGAGTCAGACATATTAAGTGCAATGTCCGTTATGTCGCGATGCAGGTGCCAAGCACAAGGGCGGACCGCGAAATCAACCGCGATGACGGACTCACCCTGTGACCAGCAAACAAAGTCTGAGTGCCAACATCTTTCCCTCCCGCCCCAACCCTATCAATCCAGCCCGACTCATAATGTCACCATTATGGTGACATTATACCCCAGACGTCGCCGGGCGCGAGGGGGGCGGACTTGGGGTCGTGAACTAGCCGAGGTAGTCGACGGCCAGGGGCGTCTCAACGACCTCGCCGCCGATCAGATCGACCCCGAAGGCGCGGGCGGTCCGACGGGAGCTCACGAGGCGCTTGCGCTCGGTATCGATGAAATGAGCCCCGACCCCGTCATCGAGGGCGATCCCGGGCAAGATGCCGGACGTTTGCATGAGATTGAGGTAGGAAGGCTGACGGTGCACCTCGCCGTCGTAATGCGGGGAGCAACTGCCGGGCAGCCAGCCCATGCAATCGAGTTTGCTCAGGTCGCCCTCGGAATCGGTATGGCCTTGCTCGAACCAGCAGATGGCCCCGGCGCTCACGCCGGCGAGCACGATGCCCTGTTCCCCCGCTCGCCGGATCAGGAGATCGACGCCGGCGGCGCGCCAGATCGCGAGCATGTTGCGGGTATTGCCGCCACTCACGTAGATGATGTCGGTCTCCAAAAACCGCGCGGCCATGTCGGAAGGCTGACGGAAGAGGGAGAGGTGTTGGGGGCGGCAATCGTAGCGGTTGAACGACGTGTAGAACTGCGCCACCAACCGGTCCGAATCGCCGCTCGCCGTCGGCAGCAGGGTGATCCGAGGTTTCGCCACGGGGGAGGCATCCAACACATACTGATCGAGCAACGGATTATCCGGCTCCATCGAAAATCCTCCGCCACCCAAAGCTATAATTTGCCGCTGCATGTTTTTCATCGGGGCGTAATTGGAGCTCGGCGGAAATACAAAAATGATCACAACCATCCCACGGAGGGGTGGGATAATGAGGTTGAGTTGCTCCGGTTCGTTGAGCGGGTTAGCGCTCGGGTATGAAAACAGGGCAGCGGCGTGGGTTTTGGTATCTGGTATTCATTTGCGACATCTGTGGTTCGAAGATTCCGGGGTTTGAAACGGACCAATCAGACGGATTTTTTTGACCACCGGCTATGTGCGGTCGCGCTCCCCGGTCCGCCTGCATGGCTGGTCGCACCGCTTCACCCGATTGTTCACCCTGCCGCGGGCGCTCACTTGGGACCGCCTCGGATCTGCCGGACCTGCTCTACTTCCATCGGACAGCCACGCTGCGATGCCGCCTGCGCGCGCAACCCGCACAGAGCGATCTACCGGGGCTCGCCTCATTTTCTACGGGACGGCAGCCGTGAGCGCTGCAGCATGGTTTCGCCCAACGCTACCGCCAAATCTGCGAGCCGGGTCTTGTCCTCGTGGAAAACAAAACCATCCGGGATGTCGCCAAAGTAGTTTCGCATCACCGTGACCACGATTTGAGACGATGGCACGACGACGCTCACCGTATGCGTCGCTCCTGACATGACCATCGCTCCGCGCGATGGGAATACCCACCAGAGCAGTCCGTAGTGAGCGCCGTTGTAATCAAAGACGGCCTGCGTGCGGGCTGCTTCGCGGGCATGGTCGGCGGAAAATAGGCGCACGTCGCCCACCATTCCCTGCATCGCCCACAATTGGCCATAGCGATTAAGCTCGCGGGCCGTGGAGTAGAGTCCGCTACCGGTGAGGCTGTTGACTTGGGTGAAGAAGTAGTGATCCGACGGGTCTTCGAAGTTGCCCGCGTGAGCGGGAACCAACGTGACGGCAGGGTCCAGCGCATCGATGTAACGGGTCGCGGTGAGCCCCAATGGATCGAGAATCTGAGATTGGAGCAGTTCCCGCCACGGCCGACCAGTGGCGGCTTCCAGCGTAGCCTGCAGCACGGCCATGCCCGTCTCCGAATAGTCAAAGGTTTCGCCGGGCGCGGTGATCGCTTCGAACGATTCGAGCGGGCCGTGGCGCTCACCGTTGGGGTAGTGCAGGCCGGAGGTATGGGAAGCGAGGTGGCGCAATGTCACCGAATTGCGCGCGTGAGGGCCGTTGCTGGGATCAGCCATGAACGGCAGGTGCTCCGAGACCGGGGCATCGAGCTCGACTACGCCCTCGCTCACGAGGGACATCAGCACGCCCGCGGTGAAAGATTTGGTGGCCGAGGCCAGCGCAAAAAGGGCGGTGGCATCGATGCTGGTTTCGGGCAGACCGTCGAAGCTCCCGGCGAGGTAACGCTCGTAAATGACCTGGTCTCCTCGCGACACCACAATCGCCGAAGAGCTCGGGTGCAGGAGCTTCATCGTGGACCCGACGTAGGATTCGAGGGGAGCGAAAGCGTCGTGATAGGAGGCAGTCATGGTAGCAGTTGAGATCAATCCGGTGAAGATCCCAAAGGCGAGGGTGGTGATGGCGCGTGCAGGCCTAAGGACAAGCATTTTGAGGTAATAACGGCGGTCGGACGGACCGCCGCCAATCGGCTACGAAAGTTGGCTGAAAATTAATGAATATTTCGGTGAAGAATGGCTTCCGATTGACCGGGGGTAGTCTGGTTCAACAAGCTGATTTGAATCCCTATTTGCCTCCCAGCCATGAAAGCTCAAGCCGTTGTATTTACCGCTCCCGGAGTCGTGAAATTTCAGGAAATTTCCTGCCCAGAACCCGGACTCACCGACCTCGTAATCGATGTGACTCACTCGTGGATTAGCAACGGCACGGAAGGCTCGTTTTTGCGCGGCGAACGACTCGCGGGCGATACCGCCAAGGCACCGGGCGACCCCGAACCGTTCCCGATCATCGCGGGTTATCAGAAGGTCGGTTGGGTGCGGGCCGTGGGCGCCGAGGTGAAGGACTTCGTCGTGGGCGATTTCGTTTTTGCCATCATGAGTTCGGTCGAGGGCATGTTCGACAATCAGTTTGCCGGCCACGTTTCGCCGTCGGTCTGCGCGGAGCATTTCGTGCACAAGCTACCGCCCGAGGCGCAGGACGATCCGGAAGCGTATTGCGGCATGGTCCTCACGCAGGTGGGCTACAACTGCGGGACGCGACCGCGCGTCGAGTCGGGCGAGATTGCGGTCGTGGTGGGCGATGGCCTGGTCGGTCAATGGACCGGGCAAGCGCTGCATCAGCGCGGCGCGCATGTCATCATGACGGGCCGCCACCAAGATCGATTGGATCACTTCGTCAAAGGCGGTTGGGGCCGCGCTTTGAAGGTCGAGAGCGATGGCGTCGAAGAGGTCCGCTCGATCACAGAGGAGCCGATCGCGGTCCTAGTAGATACCGTCGGGGATACGAAGCTGTTCGATGCTTACCTGCCGTATCTGAAGCACGGGGGCACCATCGCGGCGGCCGGGTTTTATGGCCTTGAGGGCCTCATCGAAATTCAACGCTATCGATTTCGCGAAATCGCTTTCGACCTCGTGGCGGGGATCACGCGCGAGCGCGTCGATGCCACCATCAAGTGGGTCGCGGAGGGCAAGATGGATACGAAGGGTTTGATCACGCATCGGTTCCCGGTGGCCCAAGCAGCGGAGGCGTGGGACCTGATCGAAAATAAACGCGAACCGGTGCTGGGCGTCATTTTGCAGTGGAAAGAAGGAGGTGCCGTATGAACACCGTGCCCGTTATCATGAAGCAGCTCGTGATCACCGCGCCGGGCGAAGTCGCCTGGGCCGACGCCCCCGTGCCGACGCCCTTGCCGGATGAGGTCCTCGTGCGCGTCAGCGCGGTATCGACCTGCCCGCACTGGGATATGCACATCGTCGATGGTGAACCGATGTTTGCCGGGCAGGAGTTGTCCTATCCCTATTTCCCCGGTCAACCCGGGCACGAAGCCGTGGGCGTGGTGATGGCCGTGGGCGATGCCGTGCAAGGTTTGGCGGTCGGTCAACGGGTGGTCGCGTGGCGTGACACCGGGGAACCGCGGCAGGGCTTCTACGCGCAGTTTAATGTGTTTCGAGAAGTCGATCTGCTGGCGGTGTCGGATAAGTATCTCCCGGCGCAGTTGGCGTCGTTGGAACTATCGATGTGTGTCGAAGTGAGCTTCCAGCAGTTGGCGTCCATTGGCGGGGTGAAGGGCAAGCGGGTCGCCATCGCGGGGCTGGGTCCGGCGGGTTTGGTCGCGGTGCAATTGGCCCGTTATCACGGTGCCGCTGAGGTCATCGGTATCGATCCGGTGGCGGACCGTTGCGCGTTAGCTAAGCAGCTGGGTGCCTCTGCCGTGCGTTCGGGATCGGCGGACCAATGGCCAGCCAGCCGCAGCGATGCGGCGGCGGTGGAGGTGGCCATTGATTGCACGGGTATCGCGCCCGTAGTGGAATTTTTGTTACACCGCACCCGCGAAGCCGTAGCGCTGTTTGGGGTGGTGCGCCAAGAAATCCGTTATGCCGGTGGGTTGATGTGGGGACCGGGTGTGACCTTGGTCGGCTACGGTGACCACAACCGCGCGGCGGCCGATACGGCCTACGCCGCGGTGGAAGCGGGCGCGCTGGATCTTGCCGCGCTCATTTCGACGACGCTGCCGATGCATGACTACCTGAATGGGGTGGAGCAGTTGCGGCAGAAAAAGGCGATCAAGGTGCTCTTCGATCCGTGGGCCTAGCCGGTCATTCAACGTCGAGGTGAAACAGGGCTGGTAGGGCGCTGAATATGGTTCCAAAGTAGAGGATCGCTTCTGCGGTTACCCCTTCCGCGCTATGACTATCTCCCTCCTCCCTCGTCTTTCTCGCGTTGGTTTGATCTGCTGGTTAATCGGTTTGAGCGGCCCCCTCGAGGCCGTTGAGCTCAAAGCGCCGCCGGTTGGATTTCGCGCCTTGTTTAATGGTCTGGATCTACACGGTTGGTGGGGCGCTGAAACCGAAGACCCGCGAGAGTGGATGGCCCTTACCCCGCAAGCTTTGGCGAAAAAAAAGTCGGCCAGCCGGACCGATATCAACCAGCATTGGCGGGTCGAGGACGGCGTGCTTATCAACGGAGGTGAGGGGCTTTATCTTACGTCTGACGCAGATTTCGGTGATTACGAAATGCGGCTCGAATACCGCACTGTCGCGGGCGCCGACAGTGGTATTTATTTGAAAGGGAGTCCGCAGGTTCAAATCTGGGATACCACTGAGGTCGGCGGCAAATGGGACCGTGGGGCCGATCTCGGTTCCGGTGGTCTTTGGAATAATCGCGAAGACCAACCGGGTAAGAATCCGCTGGTGCACGCGGATCTGCCGTTTGGGGAGTGGAACACCTTTCGCATCGTACAATGCGGCGCGCGCACCTGGGTGTGGCTTAACCACGAACTCGTGGTGGACGGCGCGATTCTCGAAAACTACTTCGATGAAGCCCGGCAGGTCCCGATCCCGGCGCGCGGACCGATCCAATTGCAGACCCATGGCGGCGAAATTCGGTGGCGGCATATTTTTGTGCGAGAGATCGAGCCCGCCGAAGCTAATCGACGTCTGCGGGAAAGGGACGCGGGGGGATTCCAACCGCTCTTCAACGGTCGAGACCTGACGGGCTGGATCGGCGCCCGGGATGCCTATGATGTGGTAGATCAGGCGATCGTAGGGCGGGCGAACGCGGGCGGCACCCTCTACACGCAGGCGACGTTCGCCGACTTCGTGTTGCGCACCGAGTTTAAGTTGCCCACCGGCGGTAATAATGGGTTGGCGATTCGCTATCCCGGGCAGGGGAATCCGGCCTACGAGGGGATGGCGGAGATTCAGGTGCTGGATAATACCGGTCCTAAATACCAAGAGCTCGATGCGCGGCAGTATCACGGGTCGGCTTACGGAATGGTCCCGGCCTACCGGGGTTATCTACGCGCGGTCGGGGAGTGGAATTTCCAGGAAGTGACCGTCCGGGGTTCGACCATTCGCGTAGAACTCAACGGTAGTGTGATATTGGATACTGATCTAGCCGAAGCTACCGACTTTATGGATGGTAAAGGTCATCCCGGCCGCACCCTCACGGAGGGTAGCATCGGCCTAGCCGGACATAAGAGCCCGGTCGCATTTCGTAGTTTGGTCCTCAAGCCGTTACCCTGATTTTTTTATTTAACCCGTATTACCCATGCCCGTTCCTCGTCTTAACCGTCGCTCTTTTCTGCAATCCATCGGCGCTGCCAGTCTGGCGGCGCCCTTGCTTTCCCGAAACCTGATCGCGGCTGCGCCCGGTCCGCGCCTACGTCATGCCAGCTTCGGGACGGGGGGCATGGCCGGCTTCGATATCGATATGATCTGTGGTTCGGGCAAAGTAGACTTGGTGGCCGTCGCCGATGTGGACCTCACCCGCACGCTGGAGGTGGTGGAGAAATATCCCGGGGTCCGGGTGTATCAGGACTGGCGGGAATTACTCGAAAAGGAGCACGACCACATTGACTCCGTTAATGTCTCTACGCCCGACCACATGCACGCGCCCATCGCGATGGCGGCGATGCAGCGCGGCAAACACGTCTACTGTCAGAAGCCGCTCGCGCACGATATCTACGATGTGCGGCAGCTCACCGAGTATGCGCGGGCGCACGGTCTCGTGACTCAGATGGGTATCCAGATTCACTCCGAGAGCGTGTACCTTGAGGCCGTTTCGTTAGTGCGCCATGGGGCCCTCGGAAAGATCAAAGCCGTGCACTTGTGGAGCGATAAAAAGTGGGGCGATGCTGGAGCCCCGCCTGCAGGTGACTTCAGGATGCCGGATCACTTTGACTGGGACGGCTGGCTCGGCGTTTCGGCGGAGCGTCCCTTCATTGGCGAGGAGTATTATCATCCCGGAAACTGGCGGAGACGGCTCGATTTTGGCACCGGCACCTTTGGGGACATGGGCTGCCATATCTTCGACCCCGTATTTAAGGCGCTCGACTTGGGGGCACCGATTTCAGTGCGCTCCGAAGGGGAGCCGCCCGATGAATGGAACTGGGCCAACAACGCCGAGATTCATTATCAGTTCCCCTCCACGGACTACACGGTCGAGGGGAGCATCGAGTTCGTCTGGTATGACGGCGACCAACGCCCGCCCGCCGAGGTCATGGCTCACGTCACGGAGGAGAACCCGCCAGCGGGTGAACGGCCGCCGCCCGCTATTCCCGAGCAAGGCTCGGTGATCATCGGCACCGACGGCACGATGCTCTTGCCTCACTATAAACCGGCGACGCTATTCCCGCGGGCTCATTTCAAAGATTACCCGCGTCCCCGCATCAAATCGGGCCATCACTGGATCCAGTATGTCGATGCCTGTTTAGGCGAAGACACTACCTCGACCCCCTTCGACTATTCGGGGCCGCTGACGGAGGCGGTCTTGCTCGGCAGCGTGGCGGTGCGCTATCCGCACCAGACGCTCGATTGGGATGCGGCGGGGCTCCAGTTTACCAACGAGCCCACGGCGAACGCGTTCTTGCGCAGCCCCTACCGGCAGGGCTGGGAGGGGGCCGGACTATGAGTGATTCATCATCAAAACTACGCGCGCTGGTGGTAGGCTGTGGCCACATGGGGGCGTCGCACGCCCAGGCTTACCACAACTTGTCGGATGATTTTGAGATCGTGGGACTGGTGTCCCGCGGCGCGGAATCTCGCGGTAAACTCAATGTCCGGTTGGGGGGAGGCCTAGCGGAGTTTTCCGACTACGCCGCCGCGTTGACGGCGACCCAGCCGGACGTGGTCTGCATCAGCACGTATCCCGACACGCATGCCGCTTACGCGATGGCGGCCCTTGAAGCGGGCGCCCACGTGTTTTTGGAAAAACCGCTCGCCGTGACCGTCGCCGAGGCCGAAGCCGTGGTGGCTCGCGCTCACGAACTGAACCGCAAAGTCATGGTCGGCTACATCCTGCAGGTGCATCCGGCTTGGCAGCGATTCACGGCGATGGCGAGTGACCTCGGTCGCCCGCTGGTCATGCGCATGAACTTGAACCAGCAGAGCTCGGGCGACGAATGGCGAACGCACCAACACCTGTTGAACGCCACGTCTCCGGTGGTCGATTGCGGCGTGCATTACGTCGATGTGATGTGTCGCATGACGGGATCGCGGCCGATTCGCGTCAATGGTATCGGCGCGCGCCTGAGCGAGGATCTTCCGGCTGGACAGATCAACTACGGCCACCTTCAGGTGACATTCGAAGACGGTTCCGTCGGCTGGTATGAAGCCGGGTGGGGACCGATGATGAGCGAAACGGCATTCTTCGTAAAAGATGTCATTGGGCCCAAAGGCAGTCTGTCGATTGTGGCCGATTCCGCCGCCGCTGCGGGTAAGTCAGCGGAGGTAAACGCGCATACCCAAACCGAGTCACTGCGATTGCATCACGCCGAGCTCAAGGCCGACGGCACGCTGGCCCGTCCCGACGAAATTATCGGCATCGAGGATGAGCCCGACCATGACGGTCTGTGCCAGCGCGAGCAGGCGCTGTTCTTAGCCGCGATCCGCGAAGACCGTGACCTCTCCGATCACCTGCGCAGTGCGATCGACAGCCTCCGCATCGTGATCGCTGCCGACCAATCCTTCCGCGAAGGCCGTACGGTGGATTTGTAGCGGCGGGCGAGGAGACACGCGTGAGCTCAGGTCATGTTGGGTCAGATTCGACGAGCGGAGAATGTTGGCCAAGCGGCGCGGAGTGGCGGAGGCGAGGGGTTCCGGATAAAAGATGAAACTGTCGGGCGTAAAGCCCAACCCACCCAGCAGGGCGCGGGTTGGTCCGACGTGGGTCGGGCTTTACGCCCGACAGGTTTCAGCCTTCCGGTCGAGGCAGGTCACGGTTACCAGCAGCGGGTAACCGGCTCTTGGGCGGTAGGACGGTTTTGCCAAAACCGTCGATTGCGGTAGGTGGCGCGACGCCAGTGCTGGTACGGGCAAGGTGAAACGGTGAGCTCGGCGAGCCCGTCCTGCCTGGGGTGAAACCTGTCGGGCGTAAAGCCCGACCCACCCAGCAGGGCGCGGGTTGGTCCGATGTGGGTCGGGCTTTACGCCCGACAGTTTCAGCCTTCCGGTCGAGGCAGGTCACGGTTACCAGCAGCGGGTAACCGGCTCTTGGGCGGTAGGGCGGTTTTGCCAAAACCGTCGATTGAGGTAGGTGGCGCGACGCCAGTGCTGGTACGGGCAAGCTGAAACGGTGAGCTCGGCGAGCCCGTCCTGCCTGGGGTGAAACTGTCGGGCGTAAAGCCCGACCCACCCAGCAAGGCGCGGGTTGGTCCGACGTGGGTCGGGCTTTACGCCCGACAGGTTTCAGCCTTCCGGTCGAGGCAGGTCACGGTCACCAGCAGCGGGTAACCGGCTCTTGGGCGGTAGGGCGGTTTTGCCAAAACCGTCGATTGCGGTAGGTGGCGCGACGCCAGTGCTGGCACGGACAAGATGGAACGGTGGGCTCGGCGAGCCCGTCCTGCCTGGGGTGAAACTGTCGGGCGTAAAGCCCGACCCACCCAGCAGGGCGCGGGTTGGTCCGACGTGAGTCGGGCTTTACACCCGACAGGTTTCAGCCTTCCGGTCGAGGCAGGTCACGGTTACCAGCAGCGGGTAACCGGCTCTTGGGCGGTAGGGCGGTTTTGCCAAAACCGTCGATAGCGGTAGGTGGCGCGACGCCAGTGCTGGTACGGGCAAGCTGAAACGGTGGGCTCGGCGAGCCCGTCCTCCCTGGGGTGAAACTGTCGGGCGTAAAGCCCGACCCACCCAGCAGGGCGCGGGTTGGTCCGATGTGGGTCGGGCTTTACGCCCGACAGGTTTCAGCCTTCCGGTCGAGACAGGTCACGGTTACCAGCAGCGGGTAACCGGCTCTTGGGCGGTAGGGCGATTTTGCCAAAACCGTCGATTGCGGTAGGTGGCGCGACGCCAGTGCTGGTACGGGCAAGATGGAACGGTGGGCTCGGCGAGCCCGTCCTGCCTGGGGTGAAACTGTCGGGCGTAAAGCCCGACCCACCCAGCAGGGCGCGGGTTGGTCCGACGTGGGTCGGGCTTTACGCCCGACAG